>Ga0078972_1001281_pt1 | contig 95862 bp, 89 predicted proteins | sample YelNatPaOPGAMG01_FD_67568 | JGI IMG/M metagenome (GOLD analysis project Ga0078972, IMG submission 67568) | Hot spring thermophilic microbial communities from Obsidian Pool, Yellowstone National Park, USA - OP-RAMG-01 (SPADES assembly) (version 2) | ecosystem: Environmental > Aquatic > Thermal... | reverse complement strand
TTTGGTTTTGCTTTTCTTTCGGCAGGTCCTGCTTTGTCAAGAACTATAACGGAAGGCGTATTTCTTGCTTCTTCTACCTTAGCTTGCTCATACAACGGTTGAATAAATTCGAGTATTTTATATTGAATCTCAAGATTGCGATAAATCTTTAAATATTCATTTGCTAATTGTGGTGCTTCCTTAAATGGTATCAAAAGTTTTACATCTTTTTGAGAAATGTCTGTCCCAGCATTTAGTTGATTTATCTTTTTTCTTAATTCATTCATCTCAATCTTTGTATTTGCTACAAGAGGATGGTCTTTTCCATATGTCTGTTGTATAACATTATATTCTATTTCTTTCTTATATAAGTCTAAATAAATACTCGACATTGATTTTACAGTAGCTTCAATTTGTTCTGGTATTGCAATTACTCCATATTTCTCTTGAAACTGTTTCATCGCAGCTTCAAGATTATTAATATCTGCAATATTCTGTAAATACCTTTTTTCAACAAATTCTCTGTTTGCTTTTGCATTTGTTACACTTAGTTTAGTATTAATCTCATTTAGTCTTTCAACTAAGTAATTTGCAATATCGGCAGCTTTTTGTGGGTCCTTATCATAAACAGTGATAGTTAAATTTCCTTCATCCTGAATTTCTAAATCTAAATTTGATTGCCACTTTTTAACTACTTTTTCATAGTAATCATCTTCCATATCGTATTCTTTTCTTAAATCAAACTTTCTAATTACATCATCAGTTATTGTAGCACTTTTTAAAATGGCAATATATCTATCGGCTTCTGTATTTGTCCCTGTTAATGCTGCTAATCCTTTACTTGCAGAAAAACCTTTCGCTAAACTCGATAAGCCAGAAAGTGTAGAAAGTAAATCAGTTTTTTCAGCCGGGAAAACTGATGCAGTTGATTTATACCACTTTGGAGCCAGTAATGCATATATAGTTGCACCTGCAGTAATAATAAATACAAACCAGAACAAAAACCAACGATGCTTAATTACTACTGTTAAGAATTCAATAAATGTGCTACCTACAAAATTTTCTTTTTGTTGATCCATAGGAGTATTCTCATTCATTGTCGTTTAGTTGCTTGAATAATTAAAAATGTTATTGATACCAATGCAGTAACAATACTTGAAACTGCTCCAATTTGTTGAATAAAATAGTCAATTCCCTTTGGCATATCTTTTGGCACATAGATGAAATCACCGGGTTCTATTTTATCTACATTTGCAGCATTTATCCACGTCCTGCTTGTTCCTTTTATTATCTGAATCTTTTTTTCATTTTTTGCATTTTGTGTCAAGCCGCCTGCTTTGTGTATATAATCTTTCCATGTTTTTGTTGAATCATAAATGTAAAAACCTGGATTAACAACTTGCCCAAATACATATACTAAATTTTGATACGATGGAACTATTATTACATCACCATCGCTAACTATGTAATTACCATCAGCTGTTGTATCCGATAATATTTTAGTAAAATCAACTATACTTTTATTCTCGATAAATCTTAATGAATTGTCATATGCAAATGAATATTGAAATTCTTCTAAAGTTATGTTTGCAGACCTCATCATTTTTAATTCTTCGCTAACAAGTTCATCTACTGTTTTAAGAACTAATGGCAAAGTAGTAAATGAACTATCGGCTTCATATTTCTCTCTTATCCATTTTATCTTCATGAGCTGTGATTCATCAGTTCCTTTTAGAATTTCAGCTCTTCTTAAATCTGCTTTTTGTGTAAACCCGCCTGCTTTCTGAATTACTTCTTTTATTGTTGTATTATTTTTTGTGATATAAACATAACCTGGTCTATTAACTTCACCAAGAACTAAAACTTTATAAGCCATTTTATTATTCTCGGTAAATAAAACAGTTATTCTATCTCCCCGCTGCAAAGGGAAATCTTCATTTATTTTCACTCTGATTATTTCTTCTGATTTGCCATCATTTGTTATTCTTGATATTTCTGCTTCTGTAACATTATCATAAGATTTATTGATTCCACCTGCAAATAAAATTGCATCTGATAATTTATCACCTTCAACAAATTGAAATTGAGTTGGATTATTAACTGCACCAGAAATATCTACTACACTTTTTTTATCATCATAAGATGGAAATATGATTACATCATCATTCATTAAATATGGATTATATTTGAAGTCACCTGTAAGCCTGAATTTTAGTAAATCAATTTTTAATTCGGTTCCATCGGCTCTTTTTAACAAGATATCTCTCAATGGATATTTTTTTAGTTCTTTGTTTATTTGTCTAATTAGTTCAGGTTTATTAATTGCTCCAACAGCTCTTTCTTGTGCTTGATTATATAGATTAGTTATAAAATGGTCTAATCGCTGAGTTCTAAATGCAGTAAATGAACCTGTGACAACAAAATTTCCTCCAACAGTTACGGTAATTGGTTGAAGTAATGATGTTTGTAAATTTTTCCCAGTAGTTTGCTCGTTCTCTTGAGCATAAACAAAATTAATACTAACTATTAAGCACGCATAAAAAAATTTTTTTATCCATTTCATAGATTTAGCCAGTTATTTTTTGCAATTATAAAAATCTTTCTGAAATTGGTTCAAAAGATATTACTTTTTATATAAGCAATACAAATATAATTTGTTATTTGCCGGCGTTTTGCCAATCAGATTAAAATTTCATTTTATATGAAAGAAGAATTTCACTCAATGAAAGCAATTTTCCTTTCATCATAAATTTCCATATTGAGTTTGATAATACTTCAAATACTCACCGGAGATTATTCTTTCCCACCAATTTCTATTTTTCAAATACCATTCAATTGTATAATCCAGTGCTGTTTCAAATTCATATGCAGGTTTCCACCCAAGTTCATTTTGTATTTTAGAAGAATCAATTGCATAACGACGGTCGTGACCTGGACGGTCTTTTACAAATTCAATTAATTCTTCTGTTTTATTAAGTTTTTTCAAAATCAATTTCACAATTTCAATATTTTTCATTTCGCGGCTTGCACCAATGTTGTAAACCTCGCCAGCTCTTCCTTTTTCAAATACCAATTCAACAGCTCGATTATGGTCAATTACATAAATCCAATCACGAACATTAAGCCCATCTCCATAAACTGGAAGTTTTTTATTATTCAAACAATTAATTATCATCAATGGAATTAATTTTTCTGGAAATTGATATGGACCATAATTATTTGAACATCGAGTTATTACAACAGGCAAGCCATAAGTATGATGAAATGCAAGTGCCATTAAATCTGCTGCTGCTTTGCTTGACGAATATGGACTGTTTGGTGAGAGTGGTGTTTGTTCTGTAAATTTTCCTTCAGGTCCCAAACTCCCGTAGACTTCGTCTGTAGAAATCTGAACAAACTTTTCAACTTCATATCTTCTTGAAGCTTCTAATAAAACATTTGTCCCGATTACATTTGTTCTATAAAAAATTTCTGAACCAAGTATACTTCTATCCACATGTGATTCTGCAGCAAAATTAATTACATATTTGATTGAAAATTTTTTGAAGATATAATCAACAAGCTCACGATTAGCGATGTCCCCTCTAACGAAATGATAATTTTTCTTTTCTTCTACTTCTTTTAGATTTTCAAGATTCCCTGCGTAAGTCAATTTATCGAGGTTAATAATATTCCAATCATCTCGAGTTGATAAAATATAATTGATAAAATTACTGCCGATAAATCCTGCCCCGCCTGTAATCAAAATATTTTTTGTTTCCATAATCAATAAGCAAAAAATCCAAAATAAATTCCTGTTTGAATAAAGAACATATTAGAATTAATATCATTAGGAACTCCTGAAATATCCCGGTCATTATTTACTTTCCAGTCTTTACCGAATGTTAAATTATAGCCAGCACCAATTCTAAATGAGATAAATCTTGTAATCGGGATATCACAATTAATTGTTGGAGAAAAAAGAAAATATGATTGAGTAAGTTTATCACTTACATCATTTGTGGCCACCCCGTCATTTACTTTCTTCCAGATATTATCCCATGTAAATTTTGAACTTGATTGATATATTTCAATTGTGGAGGAACCATAACCAGCAATTGCACCAACAGATACTGCAACTTTTTGAACAAATGGAAGTGTGTATTCAAATGTGATGCCTCCAAGACCAAAATCGTAAACAACTTCTTTTTCTAAATTATTAACTTTTCCACTTGACGAAGTTGAGCCGCTTAAGCCTATTGCTCCTATTCTAAAATTTTCAATCATCATGATGTATGCATAGCCGCCACCACCCCATACTACAAATCCCAAATTACTTAACTGACTAATCCCCATTTTTTTAACCTGAGAATTTATGTTATCGAGATTCGGAAAAACATATGCTGGACTAAATCCTGCTGCAATACCAAATCTGGAAGTCCATCCTACTTCTTCATCTTGAGCTTTAATATTGTTTGTTATAAAAATGACCATCAGAATTAAAATATATTTTTTCATATTTCATCACACTTTGTTTTTTGAGTCACAAATTAGTAATTCCATAACTAAAACAAAAATAGGTAGAATTGAATATGAGTTTTGGGGCAATATTAAAAATAAAAAGGCTGAGTTGATTTTCAAGATATGTCACTCGTTTACCACAACAAGGGAAAATCAACATCAGCCGTAAAAATTAATCCATAATTTTTCTTAAGAATGAAGAGCTGTCTTCTTCGTCGTCATCATCTTTTTTCTTTTTATTATTAAAATCATCATTAGAATTAAAAGCGTCAGGTTCAGCTTTAAAACCAGTTTTCAAATCATCATCGGGGAATAAATCAGGGTCTTTTCTTCTCATTCTTAGTATTGTTGGAATATTTAAATCATCATTATTATCCAAATCAATTTTATCTTTAGAAAAACCTCCCAGACCAGAAGAAGGTTTTCTTTGTGTTGATTTATCATCTTTATCCTGTTTAAGATTATTTAAGTTGCTTGCTTGACCATTGCTTCCAAATCCAGTTGCAATAACTGTGTAAGAGATATAATCATTAAGTTCTTCTTTTACAACAGCACCAAAAATAACATTAGCTTCTTCACCTGCTGCCTGGAAGATTATATTATTGCCAGCTTCAATTTCCTGCATTGTCATATTTGAAGAACCTGAAACATTAAGAAGAATATTTTTTGCACCTTTTATAGAAATGCCTTCAAGCAAAGGAGATGAAATTGCTTTCTGAGCTGCTTCGACCGCACGATTTTCACCGCTTGCAATTCCACAACCCATTAATGCTTGACCACTATCTTTCATTACTGTTCTAACATCTGCAAAGTCCACATTGATAATTCCTGTCATCGTAATTATATCTGCAATACCTCTTGTTGCTTCATAAAGAATTTCATTTGGTTTGTCGAATGCGGCTATAGCTGCAGTTGCATTATCTATAATACTCAGAATTCTGCTATTTGGGATGACAATCAAGCTATCAACATATTGTCTTAATTCTTTAATACCTTCTTCTGCATTTTTCATTCTTTGTTTTCCTTCCCATGTAAATGGTTTGGTTACTATACCAACCACTAAGGCACCTAAACTTTTTGCTATTGAAGCCACAATTGGTGCAGCACCTGTTCCAGTACCTCCTCCCATTCCACAAGTAACAAAAACCATATCACTTCCATCAAGAATTCGAGTTAATTTATCGCGGTCTTCTTCTGCTGCTTTTTTACCAATATTTGGAATGGCACCTGTTCCCAATCCTCTTGTAATATTTGAACCAATTTGAACTTTCAATGGAGCCAGACTTTTGGCGAGTGCCTGTGCATCAGTATTAATCGCAATAAATTCTACACCGCTTAAACCGCGATGTATCATACTATCTATAGCATTGCAGCCACCTCCACCTACACCAACAACTTTTAATACAGCTGAAAGTTTTTGGGTTTCTTCCCTATCGAGAGTGACAAATCTCAATTTTTTGTTATTGTTATTTTGTTCCATGCTTCCTCCTTGTTGTGGTCTATTTATAAATTTTCAAAGAATTCTTGAATTTTCTTGAAATATTTTCCCGGTTTAAACTTTTTTTCTTTTTTTAATTTTTTAACATCTACTACAATTTCTTCCTGTTTCATGCCTGGCAATCCTTTTATCAATCCTGCCACAGTTGCAAATTCTGGACTTTCAATTTCATGTGATAATCCCCCTCCTAATTCAAGCGGCACTCCAATTCTTGCAGGCAATCCAAAAACATCTTCTGCTAATTCAACACATCCTTTCAATAAAGAACCTCCTCCTGTTAAAACAACACCAGCCTTAATTTTATTTTTAAATCCAGAAACTCTAAGCTCATTATCAATTAAAGTGAAAAGTTCTCTCATTCTTACACTTATTATTTGTGTCAATAATGAAATTGGAATTTTTATATTCCCTCTTGCACCAACTCCTTTAATGTAAATATCTTCATCTTTTATGATTGCACTTTCTATTGCATATCCATACTCTTTCTTAATTTTCTCTGCATCAGCTGTTACAATGCCCAAAGTTTCTCGAATATCATTTGTAACTTGATTTCCGGCTACACCAATTACTTTTGTATGTTTAATTGCTTTACGATGAAATATTGCAAGGTCTGTTGTTCCTCCGCCTATATCAATCAGAAGAACTCCAAGGTCTTTTTCATTTTCTTCAAGCACTGATATTGATGATGCAATTGGTTGAAGAATATAATTCCTTACAGAGTATCCAGCTCGTTCAACAGATTTTTTAATATTTTCCATTGCAGGTACTGATGCAAGCACAACATGATTTACTGCTTCAAGACGAGAGCCACACAAACCAATTGGGTCATCAATACCGCCTTGATAGTCAACAAAATATTCTTCTGGAATTATATGAAGAATCTGTCTATCTGCAGGAATTCTAATTGTTTGAACATCTGATTCAAGCCGATTTAAATCCTCTCTTGTTATTTCATGGTCTGGATTATTAATTGTCACATAATTTCTATGGCGCAAACTTGTAATATGTTCGCCTGCAACGCCAACATTTAGTTCTTTTACATTTAGACCTGCTCTGTTTGATGCAATATTCATAGCCTGTGTAATTGCTTCGGCGGTTTTTGAAATATTTGCTACCAAACCGCGATTTAATCCTTCTGACGGTGATACTCCAAATCCAAGTATGTTAATATTATTTTCAGTCTGCTCTGCAATTACAGCACAAACTTTTGTAGTTCCTAAATCTAAACCTGCAATTACATTTTTTTTCATAATTTCTTTTCTCCTGCTTGTAAACTATCTTGAATACCAAAATAGATGTGTTCGTTATATCTTAAATCTATATAGTTCATATAATTATTTATTTCTTTCCCTTTCAGATAATTCCATAAGTTATTGAAGTAAACAATTTTTTTAATTTCATTCCCTCTTCCAATCAACACTGGATAGTCCAAAGATGAAAAATAAAGCATAATATCAGCGCCTTGATTCATATCAATCTGTGAAAGCTCATTATATAATTCCTGATTCAGAAACTTTATACCGCTCAAAATTTTTGATGCGGTCAATACATCATAATTTTTCTTGAGAGATTTAAGTACTCTTAAAGAATCCTTTTTAAATATGTTTGATATAATTGGATAATCAACATTCTTAGTATTTGGAAGAAATGGCAGCAATTCCATATCTTCTGTCAATATGAATTGATTTTGATTATCTATTAATATTGAACTAAAATTTTTCTCATAGATTCTAATTGTAACTTTGCCGCTTCCTTCATATTTAACATCTGCATAATCAACATAAGGATGCTTTTCAATTCTATCTTTAATTATTCTAAGTGATAAATTTCTATAGCTATTTTTATCAATTAAATTTGCAAATCTCATATAATCATCTTTTGACAAATGGTTATTCCCATAAATTGTAATTGTATCAATCAGTATTTTGTTTTTTTCGTTCTGCATCAATCCAATGTATAAAATTATACTGGTCAAAAGCACAAGTAAAATTATACTTAGTAAATTTTTCATAACTTACTTTTTATTTCTTGATTTAAGATATTCAACAAATTTTTCTCCGTATTTCCATATATCTCCTGCACCCATAGTAATGATGATGTCATCTTTTTTATAAATACTTTTAAGCAGTTCAGGAATTTTTGTTTTATCAGGTTCATAGTAAACATTTTTATGACCATAATTTTTTGCAGCATTTGCAATCAGTTCACCTGTAACACCTTCAATTGGTTCTTCGCGCGCTGGATAAACATCAGTGCAAATAAAAACATCAGAATTCAGAAACGACCTTCCAAATTCAGTATAAAAATCTCTTGTGCGCGAATACAAATGCGGTTGAAATACAGCTACTAATCTTCTGTTCCAGCCTCTTCGAATTCCATCAAGTGTTACATCAATTTCTGTAGGATGATGACCATAATCATCAACAACCATTACATCTTCATCATATTTTTTTTCAAATCTTCTATAGACACCGGTAAAAGATTCAAGAGCTTTTTTAATAATTGAAAAATCAATTCCCATTTCTCTTGCAATTGTTACTGCAACAAGTGAGTTTTTAACATTATGAATACCAGGAACATTCAATTTAATTTGACCAAGTTCTTCTCCTTTGTAAAGCACAGTAAACTCAGATAAATTTTTGTTGTGTGAAATATTTATTGCTCTGATATCTGCCTGAGGAGAAATTCCGTAAGTAATAATTTTTTTATTAATTAATGGAATTATATCCTGAAGTGCGGGTTCATCAAGACAAAGAACAACAAAACCAAAAAATGGAACTTTGTTTGCAAACTCTGTGAAAGCTGATTTGAGGTCATCAAGATCTTTGTAAGTATCAAGATGTTCTCTTTCGAGTGTTGTGATAGCTGCAATTACAGGAGTTAGTTTTAGAAATGTTCTATCAAATTCATCTGCTTCAACAACAATGTAATCTCCTTTGCCAAGTCTTGCATTTGTTCCGCCGAGACTATGAAGTTTTCCACCCACAATTATCGTTGGGTCAATTCCTGCTTCAGTCAATACAAGGCCAACCATAGAAGTTGTAGTAGTTTTTCCGTGAGTGCCTGCAATACCAATTCCATATTTCATTCTCATGCACTCAGCAAGCATTTCTGCTCTTTTGATTACTGGAATTTTTCTTTCTATTGCTGCTTTAACTTCCGGATTATCAAGAGTAACAGCAGATGAATAAACAACAAGGTCAGCATTTTTTAAATTATCAGGTGAATGACCTTCATAAATTTTTATTCCAAGACTTTCCAATCGGTCTGTAATTTCAGATTTATGCAAATCTGAGCCTGTAATATTAAATCCTTGATTTAATAATATTTCAGCTATTCCGCTCATGCCAATTCCGCCAATTCCAACAAAATGAATATTCTTAATTGTTTTTGTCATCATAAAATTTTATTCCTTATTAAAATCACATTTAAAATGTTTCTGCTAATTTTATTACTCTTTCTGCCACAATTTTCACTGCATCAGATTTTGAAAATTCAGAAATATTTTTTTTAAGAGTTTTTAATTGTTCTTCGTCATTAATTATTTCAATTATTTTTTTAAGGAGTTCGTTTTGTAAATTTTTATCTTCTATCAAGATTGCAGCTTTTTTATCAGAAAGAACTTTTGCGTTCATAAATTGATGATTGGCAGCTACATTTGTCGATGGAACAAAAATTACTGGCAATCCCAAAGATGAAACTTCAGCAATTGTTGTTGCACCAGCTCGTGCTAAAACCAAGTCACATGCACTGTAAGCTGCCTGCATATCTTTAATGAAAGGCATAACTTTTATTCCTTCCTTTTCATAAGATTTATAATCATCATAATATGATGAACCAGTCTGCCACAGAATTTGAATATTATTTTTAATCAATTCATCAGCAATCTCTGCAATAATATCGTTAATGGATTTTGCACCTAAACTTCCTCCAAGAACAAGTAAAGTTTTTTTTGATGCACTCAAACCAAATTTTTTTAATGCTTCATTCTTATCTATAAGTTTTAAATCAATTCTTACAGGATTTCCGGTTATAAATAATTTCTCTTTATCTCTGAAATATTTTTTTGATTCTTCATAAGTCAAATGAATTTCATTAGCTTTTTTTTCGAGCAATCTATTTGTAATACCAGGAAAACTATTTTGTTCGAGTAAAACAATCTTTGAACCCATTACAGATGCTGCCCACACAACTGGACCTGAAACATAAGCACCTGTTCCAACAGTAACACGAGGTTTAAATTTCATTGCAATTATTAATGACTGAATAAGTCCAGTTAAAAGTTTAAAAGGAAAAAGAAGATTGCTCAAATTAAATTTTCTTGAAAAACCACTAATTAAAATTGATTTATAATTAAAGCCATATTCTGGAACAACGCGAGCTTCTATTTTATCTTTTGTGCCAACAAATAAAATATCAGCTTCGGGCTTAAGCTCAAGAATTTTTTGAGCAACAGCCAAAGCTGGATAAAGATGACCTCCTGTTCCACCACCAGCAAATATGAATCGATAAATATTATTCATCCTACCTGCGCTAATTTTAGTTCTTCAGTTCTTAATGATTGTTGTGCAACATTCAAAATAATTCCAATAGAAATACCTGATAATATTATTGATGTCCCGCCAAAACTTATAAATGGAAGAGGTATTCCTGTTGTTGGAAGAAGTCCAGTTACAACTCCGATATTTATAAATGCACTAATCAGAATTTGAAAACTTAATCCAAATACCAAAAGCTGACCAAATTTATCCTGTGATTTTTTTGCAATCATCAGGCATGCAAAAAACAAAGTGAAATAAAGAATCAAAATTACTAATGAACCTATAAAACCAATTTCCTCTCCAATTACGGAAAAAATAAAATCACCATAAGATTCTGGCAAGAATAAATCACTTTGTCTGCTGTTACCAAATCCAAGTCCACCCCAGCCGCCGCTGCCAAGTGCAATTTTAGCTTGGGTAACCTGAATATTTATATCTGCTCCGGTAACTAAACTATTTATATAGTCCATTACTCTTTGTCTTGCATGATTATAGAATAAAACAACAGGAACAAAAATAGTTGCTGTTACAGCAAATACACTTGCAATGTGTTTGAATTGAGCTCCACCCACATACAATATTGCAAATGATGTTAAAATAATTATGATAGAAACACTCACATGCGGTTGAATGATAATCCAGCCAACGATAAGTCCAATCCATATTAATGCATACAAGAATCCATTTTTAAAATCTTTGATAAGATGTTTCTTTCTTTCAATCAATGCAGAAAGATGAATTATCAACAAAAATTTTGCTAATTCAGAAGGCTGGAAAGTAAAAAGTCCAAACACATTGAGCCATCTTCCTGCACCCTTAGTTTTAACACCCCAGAAGTAAGTAATGACAAGTAAAATTATTGTAATAATCATCAGCCATTTACTGAATTTACGATAGTAATCATAAGGAATAGCTGCAAAAACAAACATTAGAATTATTGCTGCTAAAACTTTCCACAAATGTGATTTAAACAAAAAGTAGAAATTATTGAACTTGCTCAAACTATATGTTCCGCTTGCAGTAAAAACCATTATAGCTCCAAGAAGCATAAGAGCAATAACGACTGTTATCATTATTTTTACCATTAATCTCATCATTTTAATTTACTCACTGCATTTTTAAATACTTTTCCTCGATGTTCATAATTATCAAACATATCAAAACTTGCACATGCTGGAGAAAGAAGAACTACTGAACCTGGTTCGGCTTCCATGCGCGCAGCTTCTACACAACTTTCTATTGTTTGTTTATATTCTGTTGGAACTATATTCTTGAAATAGTCATAAATTTTATTTGCTGATGAACCTATTGCATAAATTTTTCTTACCTTTTGAATAACTAATTCACGAATCTGGTCATAATTATTTCCTTTATCTTTTCCGCCAAGTATTAAATAAATTGGCTTATCAAAACTTTTTAATGCATACCAGACAGAATCAACATTTGTTGCTTTTGAATCATTGTAATATTCAACTCCATCAAGTTCTCTTACAAATTCGATTCTATGTTCGACACCTTTGAATGATGCAAAAGCATTTCGAATTTTTTTATTCGGCAGATTCAATATTTTTGCTATTGCAAGCACAGAAAGAGCATTAGCAATGTTGTGTTCTCCTTTGATAAATAAATCTGTTGATTTGCAAATTTCTTCGTGCTTTCCATACCATGCAAAAAACAGTTTCCCATCTTTGAAGTAAGTTCCAACATTTAATTGTCGAGTTAAAGAAAAACCAATCTTGTGTGCACGAATATTTGCTAATTTATCAGTTATGTTGGAATCATCAGCATTGTAAATAAAGAAATCACTTTCATCCTGATTTTTTGTGATTTTGAATTTAGAAGCAATATATTCATCAAAATTATTGTTGTATCTATCAAGATGGTCTGGTGTAATATTCAAAATCACAGAAAATCTTGGTTTGAATGCATCAATAAAATCAAGCTGAAAACTTGATGTCTCGAGTGAAACAAATTCATTTTCATTTATGTCAAGAACTATTTCTGAAAATGCATTCCCAATATTTCCAGCTGAATATGATTTTAATCCGCATTCGTTCAATGTATAATTCATCAAACTCGTAGTTGTTGTTTTGCCGTTTGTTCCTGTAATAGAAATTATTGTTCCTTTACAAAACCAAGAAGCAAATTCAACTTCACTTATAATTTTTATTCCTTTTTTAATTGCATTTAACAAAACTTCTGAATCTGATGGCACACCTGGACTTGTAATAATAAAATCACAATCATAAACTCTTTCTGAATGAGCACCGTATTCAAAATCAATTCCTTCTGATTGAAAAATTTCAATTGATTTTTGCAATTTATCTTTTGTAGCAGAATCGCTCACGAAAGGTATTGCGCCTAATTTTTTAGCAAGGCGTGCCGCAGCAATTCCACTTCTTACAGCACCAATTATCGATATTTTTTTATTTCTTATATCCATCATCTTATCTTAAATGAAGCCAAACTTATTATTGCAAGAATTATTGTTACTATATAAAATCTAATTACAATTTTCGGTTCAGCCCAATTCAACTGTTCAAAGTGATGATGAATTGGCGCCATTTTAAATACTCTTTTGCCTTCACCATATTTTTTCTTTGTGTATTTGAAATAAAGTCTTTGAATAATCACCGAAAGAGTTTCAATAAAATAAATTCCTCCAAGTATTGGAATTAATAAATCTTTTTTAACAATAATCATGATTACACCGAATACTCCTCCTAAAGCAAGAGAGCCTGTATCTCCCATAAAAACTTCTGCTGGATAAAAATTAAACCAGAGAAATCCCAATCCTGCACCAATTAAAGCTGCAATAAAGACTGTAAGCTCACCGCTGCCTGGCAAGTAAATTATGTTGAGATAATCTGCATAAATTACATTGCCAGTTACATAAACAATTATTGCTAAAGCAAGCATAACAATGATAATTGTTCCGATTGCAAGTCCATCCAAACCATCTGTTAAGTTTACAGCATTTGAGGTAGCAGTAATAATAAAAATAACCCACGGAATGTATAGATAAGAAAAATCCCAGTTCAAATTCTTAAAGAAAGGAAGAGTAGTTTGTGTATTATATTGTGAAAATTCAGGTAAATAATAAACAGTTAATCCAATTATTAATCCAACAAAAATTTGTCCCATTAATTTATATCGAGCAATCAATCCCGTTGGAACTTTCTTTACAACTTTCAAATAATCATCAAGAAAACCAATAGCACCAAGAACTACAGTAGCAAATAATGCAAGAATAATGTAGATACTTTTTAAGTTGCTCCACAGAAGAACTGGAATTAGAACAGAAATTAAAATAATAATTCCTCCCATTGTTGGAGTGCCTGCTTTCTTTTTATGAGTTTGAGGACCATCATCACGAATAGGCTGGTCTACTTGTTTTTCTTTCAGCTTTGCAATTATTTTAGGACCAAAAATGAATGATATTGTCAATGCTGTTATTGCAGCAAGTGCTGAACGAAAAGATAAAAATCTGAAAACATCAAAACCTGGCGGATTAAATGTTTCATTAATGTAATTAAATAGATAGTAGAACATTATTCAAATCTCTGCTTTAGTATGTTAATAAATTCTTCCATTTTCATTCCACGCGAACCTTTTACTAAAATTACTGAGTTATCTATATCTTCATATTTGAGATATAGATTCAAGGCATCGCGTGTGTCAAAGTGAATTGTTCTTATTTTTCTCTTTTTTAATTCGCGATGTAAATATTTCATTAAGTTCCCAATTGTAAGCACTGTTATATTTTTATCTTCATTGAAAATATTTGCAAGTTCTTTGTGAAATTTTGGGGCGGATTTTCCTAATTCAAACATATCCCCCAAAACCATAATTTTATTTTTGTATCTTTTTACTTTCTTCAAAAATTTATATGCTGCCTCTACGGAAGCAGGACTAGCATTATATGTATCATCAACTAATATTGCTTTTGGATATTCTTTTATTTCAAGTCTTCCATGAACTGGTTTTATTCTTTTTGATGCATTAATAATTTCATTTTCATTTAATCCGATTTTAAGAGCTATTGCAGCTGCAGCTAAAAAATTTTTTGCATTTGATTCTCCTGATAAAGGAAGAATTAGCTCAAAACTTTTTTCATGATATTGAATAGAAATTGTTGCTCTGCCTAAATCATCATAATTCAGAATTTTGCCTTTAACTTCTGCATCATGCTTAAAACCATATGTAACAATATTTTTATACTTTTTTTTATTTTTATTTATAATTGAGTCATCAACATTTATAAAAATTATTCCTCCTCTTTTTTCTGCTTCATCAAACAAAGCAGATTTTTCTTTAAATACTTCTTCTCTGCTTTTTAGGAATTCAAGATGTGAATCGCCAATGTTGGTAATAATTGCATAATCAGGTTCAGAAATTTTTGCCGAATAAGGGATTTCACCAAGATGATTTGTTCCCTGTTCAAGAATTAGCATTTCACAATTTTCGTCAGCAGAAAAAATTGTAAGCGGCACTCCAATATGATTATTATTATTCGCTTCCGACTTTACAACATTAAATTTTTCTTCAAGTAAAGTTGCAATCATTTCTTTAGTAGTAGTTTTCCCATTACTCCCTGTAATAGAAATCACTTTTGAACTAAGTTTATGTCTCCATCTATTTGCAAGTTCACCATAAGCTTTAATTGTATCGGGTACAGTTATAAAAGGAATATTCAAGGAATTAAATTTTTCTAATTTACTTCTGTTAATTATCACAGCTTTTGCACCTTTGTCAATTGCATCTTGAATAAAATTATGACCATCATATTTTTCACCTTTGATTGCAACAAATAAACATGGTTTATTTATTTTTCTCGAATCAATTTCGACAACAGATAGAGGTTTATAACTGTCGGGATTGTATATTACCGAGCCGTTAAGATTAAACAAATCTTCAAGTGTAATTTTTATTTTGTCCATTCTTTTAGATATTTAGTTGCTACTTCTTTATCTGAAAAGTGCTTTCGCACACCATTTATTTCCTGATAGTTTTCATGACCTTTACCAGCAATTAAAATAACAGCATTATCTTCACTTTCAAATATTGCCGTCCTTATTGCTTCTTCTCTGTTTTCAATTGCAGTAAAATTGTTTTGTTTAATTCCAGATAAAATTTCTTCTATAATTTTTTGTGGATTTTCAGTTCTTGGATTATCAGAAGTAACAAATACTTTTTTGCTCATTTCCGAAGCTATGCTTCCCATGATTGGTCTTTTTGTTCTGTCTCTATCACCTCCGCATCCGAATACTGTGTAAACTGGTCTTTCATTTTTTACAATATGATGAATAGCAATTAAAGCTTGTTTAAGAGAATCCGCTGTATGAGAATAATCAATTATTACTTTTTTATTTTTTATTGAAATTACTTCAAATCTTCCCGGAACCTGTGGAGTTGTTTTTATTCCTTCGATAACTGTATCAATATCTAAATCAGACATCACTGCTACGCTGAATGCTGCTGCTGCATTAAAAGCATTAAAGTGTCCAACAAGTTTTGTATTAATCTTATATTCTTTGTTATTATTAATTATGGAAAAATTAGTGCCATCAAGTGTGAATTCAATATCTTTAATTCTGAAGTCTGAATCTGAAGAAGTTCCATAAGTAATTTTTTTTGCTTTAGAATCTTTAAGTAATCTGTCAATGTTACTATCATCAGCATTTACAACTGCAAAAGCATTTGATGGAAGCATATCAAATAAAATTTTTTTTGAATTAAGATAATGTTCAAATGTTTTGTGATAATCCATGTGGTCAGAAGTTATGTTTGTAAAAACTCCATACTTGAAATTAAGATAATCAACACGATGTAAATGAAGTGCATGAGAAGAAACTTCCATCACACAATGAGAACATCCTTCATTCAACATTTGAGCAAGTAAAGAATTTATCTCATTAGATTGAGGAGTGGTAAGCATTGTTTTAATTTCTTTATCACCAATGTAATTTGCAATTGTGCCGATAAGTCCCGTTTTATACTTTGCTGTTTCAAAAATATTCTTAATGAAAAATGCAGTTGTAGTTTTTCCTTTTGTTCCTGTAATGCCAATCAAGGTTAATTTTTCAGAAGGTTTACCATAAAAAATATGTGAAAATTCAGCTAATGATTTTCTTGTATCTTCAACAACAATCTTTACACAATTTGAATGTAAAAACAACTGGTCAGGCACTGCATCAACTTTCGAAAGAACAACAGCAGCTGCCCCTTGATTTATTGCATCGGGAATAAATTTATGTCCATCTGTTTTAAATCCTTCAATAGCAAAAAACATAGAATTCTTTTTGACAGATTGAGAATTATAAGTAATATCCTCAATCTCTTTTAATTCAGCGTTGCCAACAACCTGAATTACTTTAACATTGTTCAGTAATTCGATTAATTTCAATCTCTTTCCTCAATTTTTTTAATAACATCAACTTTTTTTGGAATAGAGCATTTTAAATAACAAATAGAATTTTTGTCTAAAGTTGTTCCGGGCTCAATACTTTGTGAAACAATTTTTCCAGTTCCAATTATTTTATAATTCAAGCCAATTTCATTTAAAATTGCAATTGCATCGCGCATTGAACGATTTATTAAATTCGGCATCACATTTTTGTTTGCCAACAAAAATTTTTTCTTTTCTTTACTATCATTTTTATTTTCTGATAAATTAAAAAAAGATTTTTCATTTGAAGGTTTATCATCTGCTTTTGTTATCAATTCTTCAATCAAATTTGTTCGATTTATTTTTTTTCTTACCGGAACTAAATTCAAATCTGCATCAAGAATTCTTTTAGCAACATTTTTAAAAATTGGAGCTGCAACAAAGCCGCCATATTTTCCAACCTTAGGTGCATTAACAAGAATTAAGCAAATTATTTGTGGATTATCTGCAGGGAAAAATCCAATAAAGGAAGAATTATGTTTAGCGCTAGTATAGCTTCCATTAATTAATTTTTGTGAAGTTCCTGTTTTACCACCAACTAAAACATTTTCAAGTTGAGCTTCTTTTCCTGTGCCATGTTCAACTACTCCAACAAGTAAATTTCTCATTAGTTCTGAAGTCTTTTGACTTATCACATTTCTAATTTTTACTGGTTTAATTTCTTCAATTAAACTATCCTTATTATCTGTAATTGCTTTAACAAGAAATGGTTTCATAAGTACGCCGCCATTTATCAATGCGCTGTAAGCTGTAATCATTTGCAGTGGTGTTACAGAAAGTTCATACCCAAAAGACATAAAAGCTTTGGTGTATGGAGTAAAATTAATCGGCATTTTCAAAGTTCCATCTGCTTCTCCAGGCAATTCAATTGAAGTGTAATTACTAAATCCATAATCTCTCAAATATTTATAAAAAATTTCATCAGAAATTCTTGTCGATAACTTAGAAATTCCTACATTACTCGATTGTTCAAGAATTTGTCTTACAGTTAAACTGTTAAAAGGATGAGAATCTGTTATTCTGACATTTCTAAAAACATATTTACCATTTTCGGTATTAATTACTTCATTTTCTTTAGTAAGATTTAAGTCAAACAGAATTGAAAGAATGAGTGATTTAATAGTTGAACCGGGTTCATAAGTATCTGTAATTGCTCTATTTCTCAAAACATCTATTGAAAAATCTTTATAATTATTCGGGTCATAATCAGGAATATTTGATAGAGCTAAAATTTCTCCTGTATTAGGATTCATGATTATACCTACAGCAGATTCTCCCTCATATTTTTGAAGTCCCTTTTCCAATTCTTCTTCAAGTATATTTTGATAAGTCTTATTTATTGTTAGAATAAGATTCTTTCCTGGTTTTGGCGGTTTAGAATTTTTTTCATCTAAAGAAATTATTCTCCCAAGAACATCTTTCTGAAAAACAAAATAACCATCAGTGCCTCTAAGAGTTGTATCAAAAACTTTTTCTATTCCTGCGATTCCATTTAATTCTCTATCAACATACCCTAAAATATGTGATGCTAATTTCCCGTAGGGATAAACTCTTGAAAAATCTTCTGTATAATAAAGTCCATCTACTACAAGTTTTTTAAGAATGAGAGCTTTATCCATTGGAACCTTTTTTTCAAGACAAACATTTCTAACCCCATTTTCAATTATATCTCTATAATATTTTTGACTTTTCCCAAAAACTTTAGAAAATACTTTTGCGATAGTATCAACTCTTTTTTCGTTCATCATTCTTGTATCTACATAAAAAGAAATATTATCACGAGTAAAGCAGAGTATTTCCCCATTTCTATCTTTAATAATTCCTCTTTCAGCTTTTGCAATTTGAGGTTTATTTTGTTGTGCCTGTGCTTTAAGCAAATAGAACTCATTATTAATTACCTGAATTGTATACAACTTCACAAGCAGTGCAATAAAAAACAAAAACGATAAGCCAAGAATAATTAGTGCACGATAGTTAATCATATTTTTCTTTAACTAATTTTTCTATTCTTTTTATTTGTTCTTTTGATACTCTGATAGTTTCTAAATTTTCTGCAGGCAATACTAAACCAAGTGAATCTTTTGCTATTGATACTATTCTATCTTCTGCCATTAACTTTTGTCTCTCTACAATTTTCATTTCTATTCTGTTTAACTTTTCATTAAGCTGTTCAATTTTATTTATTTTTTCTTTTTTCATATTCTTTATTTCAGATACAGTAGCAACATGAATAAAGAGTAAACATGCTGTTATAAATACAATTATTATAAAATTTTTTAATGAACCTATTTTCATATTAAATTCTTTCTGCAGCTCTTAGTTTTGCACTTCTTGCTCTTTTATTTTTTTTAATTTCATCTTCAGAAGGAACAATTGGTTTTGAATTAACTAATTTCAAACGCTGCTCTTTGCCACAAATACAAACCGGAGTTCCAGCTGGACATACACATTTTAGAGTTTCATACTTAAATTTTTCTTTTACAATTCTGTCTTCCAACGAATGATAAGTTAATACCACTATTCTGCCATTTTTATTAAGCAGATTAATTGATTTATCTAAAAATAATTTTAGCTCTTCCAGTTCATTGTTCACATAAATTCGCAATGCCTGAAAAACCCTCGACAATGATTTAAGCAAATAATTTGGCGGAACAATTTTTTCAATAATTTCTTTTAGTTGAAAAGTGGTTTCGAATTTTCTCTTTGTTCTGGCTTCAACTATTCTCTTAGCTATAAGTCTCGATTTTTTTTCTTCCCCAAATTTGAACAGGATATCAGCAATTTCTTTCTCTGATAAATTATTTAGAACATCAGCAGCGGTAATTCCTTCATTTTTATTCATCCTAAGATCAAGGGGTGAGTCTTCTCTAAATGTAAAGCCCGCTTCACTATTATCGAGCTGATAAGAAGAAACCCCGAGATCTACAAAGATGCCGTCAAACTTTTCAATGAACTCAATCTTGGAAATAATATCGATATTAGAAAATGTTGTATTATAAATTGAAAATCTTTTGTCAGATTGAAATTTTTCTTTACAGTATTTAAATGCATTCTCATCTTTGTCTGTTGCAATTAATTTACCTCTTTGATTAAGATTTTTAAGAATTGCTTCTGTATGTCCACCAAAACCTGCAGTGCCTTCAAAATAAACTCCATCATTTTTTGTTATTAATAAATTTATGCTCTCCTTCAGGAGAACTGGAGTATGCAAATTCATTTCTTCTTTTGCTGCATAATATTTTTTGAGTATTCAGCATAAGGAACATTAATTTCTTTTTTGTATTCTTCATAAATGTTTGGATTCCAGAGTTCAAATTTTTTGTTTTGTCCAAGAATAAAAACTTCTTTATCAATGCCGGCAAATTCAAGAAGATTTTTAGGAATTAGTAAACGTGATTGTGAATCAAGTTTATCTTCTGCAGATAATTCAAAAAGCATTCTTTTAAATGTAGCTTCTTCTGGAATATAATCATCAAGCTGGTCTATTCGAACTAACACTTCGGATTTCCAGAAATCAAGAGGATAGACATCAATATTCCTATACAAGCCTCGAGTCATTATGAATGTTCCATCTGCTTCAGGATTTATATATTTACGAAATCTGTATGGAATACTAATTCTTCCTTTTGAATCAATTGAATATTTGAAACTCCCCATGAACATGATAATTCTTCCCGATATTTGCCACAATTAAACACTTTTTCCCACTTGGGTGCAAAATAACTGTTTTTATATGGGATTGTCAAGATTTTTTTTGAAATTAATTCACTTTTTTAGTATGAAAAGATTATGGGGAAGTTAACTTATTATAAAACTCACCTTAAATACTGCTATTAATATAAGAGGGAATTAATAATAAAGATAAAACGAAATTTCTCTTCACTTTAAAGAGAAATTCCATAGACTTCATTGAACTCTGGCGAGGTAATAGAGTTGAGTTGAAATATTTTCTGATAAATTCACACAACTTCAAACATTAGGAGAAGGGTTATATAAAGATAAAAGAAATAATAACTTGTTATCGAATAATCTGAAGAAAATGAAGTTAATATAATTAAGTAAGAGTACTGGAAAATTCAATGTGTTATTCCTGTGTAAACCTCTTTATGGGCAGTCAGGAATCTATTGATTATGAAAGAGATTCCTGTTTTTATATTGGAATACCAGTGGAAACTTGAATGACAGTTAATTCAAAATTTATTTTTCAGTGGTTTCTAAGTTATAACTTGGGGGACTTTAATATGAGATATTTTATAGAAAACTAAAATAAACAATTGAGCCATCTGGGGGACTCGAACCCCCGACCCGCGCATTACGAATGCGCTGCTCTACCAGCTGAGCTAAGATGGCTTTAGATTATCTTAATTTCTTTTTATGTCTGTTCTTGCGCAATCTTTTTTTGCGCTTATGAGTTGCCATTTTATGGCGTTTTCTTTTTCTTCCACAAGGCATAGTTCTCTCCTTTTTTTAATGTGATTTAATTAACTCTTGTGCTCTTTTTCCAATTTCATTATCAGGATTTATTTCAACTGCTTTTTTCCACCAGGAAATTGCTTCATCGTGATTCCCGCTTGCAAGAGAAACAATTCCTAAATTCAAATATGCTATTTGATGTTTCGGTTGATATTTCAATGCTTCTTTCATCAACTTTATTGCTTCTTCATTATTTCCTAATTCATAATAACAAACAGCCATATCTACAAGCACATCAGAATTTTTTGAATCACTTTTCAAGTACTCTTTGTATTTCTCAATTGCTCTTTCCTTAAATCCAGAATCATTCAAAAGATGAGCAAGTGTTAACAATTTTGATTTATCTTCTGGATTGGCTTTTAACTCTTCTTCAAGTTCATTAATCTGTTGAATGCTTTGCAAATTTATACCACGATGAATTTCATCATCAGGCATTTGATTTGTTTTAATATTGTGCTCTGGTTTATCAAATATTCCTGATGAATAAATTATTATTCCACCTATTGCAACAAGAAAAATTAATATGTAAATAATTTTTGCAGTCGAAATTTTTTTTGCCGGAATCTGTTCTTCAGATTTTAGATTTTTTTGTTTTATCTTTTTTGAGGGAACATTCGATTGCTTTACAGCTTCATCAATTTTTGCACCACAGCTAGGACAAAAATTATTATCAGGTTTAACTGGTTCACCACAAATACTACATCTATTATTTTTTTCCATTTCATTCATAAGTTATTTAAGTGAATTTTTTTCTTTCATTCCATTGTCAACTGCTGTTTTAAAGTCCTTAGAGAATTTAAAAACAGGAACATAATGTTCTTCAACAAAAACGGTTTCGCCAGTTCTTGGATTTCTTGCATATCTGGCTTTTTTCTTTTTTACTTTATAGCTTCCAAAACCTCTAATTTCGATACCTTTCCCTTCTTTGAGAGCTTCAATTATAGTATTCAAAAATCCTTCAATTATAGCTTCGGTTTCAAGCTTTGTAAGCCCGGTACCGAGAGCAACTCTGTCTACTATATCGGCTTTAGTCATAACATTTTCCCCTAAGTTATAAATTGCAGTTGAAAAAATATCAAATCTTAAATTTATATCCAATTTAGAGATAAGATTAGACTGGTGAAACTGTTTCACATTAAAACAAATTCTTTTTTTTAGATGAATGTTTCTATTACCAAGTCTCAAATTCTTCAAAAATCAAATGATTTTTGCTGGTATATGTTTTGAACCTTATAGTAAAAAAAGAAAGGATAAAAAAATGAGTTTACTGCCAATTATATATACAAGTTTGATTCTCTTCTTCGGATTAATGATGATAGTAATTATTATTTCTTACATCTCATATAAAATTAAAGCCGAAAAAAATCCAGTTATAGAAGAAGAAAAAAATAAAATCAATCAACTGAATATTCCTCAAAGGATAATCAATCCAAATCCAATAGTAAATGTTTACACCACAAGAATAGAAAGTAATACACCTGTTAATTACCAGCATCAATACAGAAATAATTCTTATTCTCAAAATTATAGAACTAAAAAGACAACTTATTATAAAACAAAAAATTTGAAACCAAGAATCGAAATAATGAATTCTAATCCAGTATTCAGAAAAAATGAATCAGCGGACAAATTCAAAAGAGAAATTAATAGAAGTAATAATTCGAATAATCTTGATAATCAAAATTCATCTAATAGAACATATTCATCTGACAGGTCAAACATTAATTTACTTAATTATTATACTGATAATGATGAAAAATTAGTAGAACTCAAAATTATGCCTGTGGCAAGATAAGAGGATTATCACAAAATCTGCTTAATATTTTTTGTCATAACTCACACCAAAAAAATTTTATTTTTTGCCTTATCAATTATATAATTATTTTACACATCAAGATTGTAACCAAACAATTTTTTTTATTTATTTGCTCTATGGAATTAATACCAATCATATACATAATTCTGGAAGTAACAGTTATATTGACAATTTTAACAATTGTTGTTTCTAAAATTGTCAATAAGAAAGAATCAGAACCAAAATCGTCTGGACAAGAAATACAAAACACAAATAAAAATGAATCATTAAATCAAATTTTAGATTATAAAATTAACTCAGTTCCTCAGAACATCAACAATTATTCTTCATCAAATCCAAAACATAACTCTCAACAGAATAAAAAGATTATCAAAGCAGAAATTAAACACAACTTAAATGCAGAAAGAAATAATAAAAACAAAAGGATTGAGATTTTGAACAATAATTCTAAGGGCAGTTTGAATCATGGAAAAATTCAATCTCCAAAATATAATCACGAAAAAGGCAAAAAAGATTTCAACGATAAAAACAATTATGATATTCTGAGTAAATATTCTGAGGATGATAAAAATTTATACAGCCCCGATACAAAAAAGAAAAACAACAATAAAAATGAAATCTAAATCGAATATACTTTACATAAAAAATATGGTTTGTAATCGGTGTATAAAAGTAGTTAAAGAAGAATTAGAAAAGATTGGTATAGTCGTTAATAAAATTTCGCTTGGAGAAGTTGAAACTACATCAGATATAGATAAAAATAAATTAAATGAAATCAAAAAAGTTCTAAAAGAAAATGGATTTGAATTGATTGAAAACAGAAAAGCAAAAATTGTTGAAAAAATTAAGAGCATTATAATTTCTACAATTTATAATAACGAAGACTTTTTAATAAGCAATAAAAATTTTTCCAAACTTATCGAAGATAACATTGGACTTGATTACAATTACTTAAGCTCACTTTTCTCTTCACTCGAAAGCATAACCATTGAGCAATTTATTATCTTGCAGAAAATTGAAAGAGCAAAAGAATTATTAAAATATGATGAACTTACTTTAAGTGAAATTGCTTTCAAGTTAGGATACAGCAGTGTTCAACATCTGTCAAATCAATTCAAAAAAGTAACCGGTCTTTCTGCAAGTGAATTCAAAAAAATGACAAAAAACATTAGAAAGCCTCTGGATAAAATCACTTCAAAATAATAATCAAATCAAAAAATTTTATAAATTTTTTTTAATAATGTATAAACATTCATACTTAGATTGACTTATTTTTGCTATCAAAAAATGGAGTAAAAAATGAAAACAAAAGAAATTATTATAGATGGAATGAGTTGTCATCATTGTGTAATGGCAGTTGAAAAAGAATTATCTAAATTAAATCTTGAGACATTTGAAGTAAAAATTGGTTCAGCAAAAGTTACATTCAATGAATCTAATATAAAAGAAGAAGAAATTGAAAAAGCAATTGAAAAAGCAGGTTACAAAGTAAGAAAGAATTAGTCATGAAAACATTTGATTTACCAGTTGAAGGTATGACTTGTGCAAGTTGTGTTTCTCGAGTAGAAAAAATTATAAGCAATTTTGAAGGGATAAAAAATGTAAGTGTTAATCTTGCAACTGAACGAGTTCGATTCGAAGCCGAAAGCGACAAAATAAATATAGAAGAAATATCTGATGCATTGAAGGAATATGGTTATAATTTAAGAATTGATGAATCTTACAAAAAAGAAACAGACGAAAACATTCTATCAGAAAATGATTATTACACAAAATTAAAAAAAGAATTTACTCTCGCATTAATTCTTACTGTCCCTGTTTTTCTTATCAATATGTTTATGGATTACAAATTTTTCATTGAATTCATTCCATTAAACACAGAACAGATAAAAAAAATACTTTTAATTCTTACAACACCAATAATTTTTATTTCGGGTAAAAGATTTTTCAATGCTTTCTTGAACAATCTTAAACACTTTACAGCAGACATGAATTCTCTTGTTGCTATTGGCACAGGTTCAGCTTATATCTACAGCAGTATTGTTACATTATTTCCGGAAATATTCAGTTCATCACAAAAAGAGACTCATGTTTATTTTGATACCGCAGCAGTAATAATCACACTTATTTTGATGGGAAAATTGTTAGAACACAAAGCTAAGAGAAAAACAAATCAAGCAATAAAAAAATTAATTGAATTAAAGCCAAAATCAGCAATTGTTATAAAAAATAATAAAGAAATTCAAATCCCTATTTCAGATTTACAGATTGGAGATGTAGTTGTTATAAAACCAGGAGAAAAAATTCCTGCTGATGGAATTATCATAAATGGAAAATCTTTTGTTGATGAATCAATGATAACAGGTGAAACAATTCCTGTTGAAAAAATTATTGGTTCAAAAGTTATTGGCGGAACCATAAATATAAATGGCACATTTAACTTCAAAGTTACACAAACAGGTGATAATTCTGTTTTAGGACAAATAATAAAATTAGTGCAGAATGCTCAGGCAACAAAACCACCAATTCAAAAATTAGTTGATAAGATTGCCGGTGTTTTTGTACCAACAGTTATTGCTATTGCTTTAATAACATTCATAAGCTGGTTAATTTTTTCAACCGAACATTCATTCAGTAATGCTTTGGTAAATTTTGTAGCCGTATTAATTGTAGCCTGCCCATGTGCACTTGGTCTTGCAACTCCAACTGCAATAATTGTTGGAACTGGCATTGGAGCTTCTAATGGAATTTTATTTAAGAACAGTGAAGCAATAGAATTAGCACATAAAATTACAACTATTATTTTTGATAAAACGGGAACTATAACCGAAGGAAGACCAGAAGTTTCAGAAATATATACTTTTGATATTGATGAAAATGAACTTCTTTTTTATGCTGCTTCACTTGAATCTAAATCGGAGCATCCGCTTGCTAAATCAATTGTTGATAAGGCTAATGAATTAAAAATTAATTTTATTTCTCCAGAAGCATTTACCAATCATTCTGGGTTTGGTATAGCAGGTATTGTCAACAATAAGCCAGTAATAATTGGAACGATGAATTTAATGAAAGAGTATTCAATCAAGTTAAATAATTTAGAAAGTAAATATGAAGAATTATCCAATCAAGGAAAGACAATTGTAAGCGTTGCAATTGATAATTTATTAAAAGGTTTTATATTGATAGAAGATAAAATAAAAACTGCTGCTATTGAATCAATATCAAAACTAAATACTATGAATATTCACACTGTGATGTTAACCGGGGATAATAAATTAACAGCCGAGATTATTGCAAAAAAAATAGGCATAAAAGAATTTAAAGCTGAGGTTCTACCTGAAGAAAAAGCAAATATTGTTAAACAATATCAGAACAATAAAAAAATTGTTGCTATGATTGGTGATGGAATTAATGATGCACCAGCTCTTGCTCAAGCAGATGTAAGTATTGCAATTGGAACTGGAACAGATATAGCAATAGAGACTGCTGATATAACCTTGCTAAAAGGTAACCTCGCTAATGTAGTGAAATTGATTGAATTATCAGGTAAAACAATCAAAACAATAAAACAAAATTTGTTCTGGGCTTTTATCTATAACACAATCTTAATTCCACTGGCTGCATTTGGTATATTAAATCCTATGTTTGCAGCACTTGCAATGTCATTAAGTTCAGTATCAGTAGTAACAAATTCATTAAGACTCAATTATAAATTCAGAAAGAAATAAATTTTGTTTCAATTCCTCAATTATTTTCTTGGTAAACGTTCTATGTAAGAACTTGTGCTTAGAACTGCAAAAGAATTTATTTTTTTTAATTCATCAATGCTGTTACAATTTAAATAACTCATTGCACTTCTCAATCCATCCGAAATTGCATTAATAACATTTCTAACAGTTCCTTTGTATGGGATTAATGTTTCTTCACCTTCAATAAATTCATTCTTCATTTTAACTCCAAAAGAAGCTGAGCCTCGATATTTTTTCCAGAGCTGGTCGTTGTATTTTATAACTTCACCGGGAGTTTCTTTTGTGCCTGCAAGCATTCTCCCAAGCATAACTGCATCTGCACCACAAGCTAATGCTTTTGTAATGTCACCCGGGTTTTTTATTCCTCCATCTGCAATTAAATCTATTTTTATTTTTTGTTCTTCCCTTACAAAATAAACATCGAGCAATGATGAAATTTGACCAATACCAATTCCTGTTTGAATTGAAGTAGTGCATACACTTCCGCCTCCAATACCAATTCGAACTGCATCTGCTCCAGCATTTGAAATATCTCTCAAAGTTGTTCCAGATGCTATATTCCCAACAATTACTTTTACATTATACTTCGATTTAATTTCTTCACACTTTTTAAGAACAAAAGCATTATTGGCATTTGCAGTATCTATGCATATAATTAAATTGTTCTCTGCTATTTTTTCAATTAATTCTTCGTCAGCACTTAAACTGATTGATACAGCTTTAACTCCTTCGACAACTTTGCCGTTATTAAATATTTCATTTAATGATGAATCAAAGCGATTTACAATTCCAAGACAACCCTGATTTGATAATTCCTTTGCCATCTCAATTCCAGTTACTGTATCCATTGGACTTGAAATTATCGGCAGAGATAATTCCATATCCAGAAATTTTGATTTTGTATTGATGCTTGATCTTGTTTTCACATGAGATATTTCTGTGGGAATTAAACTTATATCATCATAAGTAAGTGATAAAAAATAATTGTTCAATTCTTGTTTGGAATAAATTTTCATTTATGGCTCCTTAAATTTTTTTAATAATTTTTTGTGAACATTTTTTTATTCAAAAGGATAAAGGTTAATCTTGTTTTCGTTGATTAATATTTTTCTATGAAAAGGCAATGAGTGATTTCCATTTTTATTAGCACAAACAATTCTTAACAAATGTTCTTGATTTTCAGTTGCTTCAACTGTAAAAGATAAAATGTTATTCAACTTATCGAATGAATAATCTATCTCCTTTTTATCAAAGTATACAGCAATTGATTTGGGATTTATTCCGGTTGAATCTTTTAAGGATACTAACACTTTCAAAACATTTTTCTGGTAAGACAGACTATCCATCATAATTTCGATTTGCGGTATTCCTGCTCTGTAATATTTTGCTATACCTCTGAATATTCCCCATGCTTGAATTTGATTAAATGTTTCGTCATTCAATCGTAATATTTCTAATCTGCTTGTATGAAATGCACATTCAACAAGAACTGAGGGCATTTTTGTTTTTCTTAATACATAAAATCCTTCACTGGGATAAATATTATAGTCAGAATAAGTGCCGTCAAAAGAACCCAAGCCTCCCGGATTTCCCATAACATATGATAAATCACGCTGAATATATCTTGCTAAATCTTTTTCACAGGGTTCAAATTCATAATTATCTTCCTTAGCATGGTAATAAGTTGATGTGTAATTTGTGTAATCATCTTCCCATTTCGCTGGTGCATTATGATGAATACTGATAAATAAATCTGCATTACTGTCGTTTGCAAGTTCAGGTCTTAATTTTAATGGAACTGTTTCATCTTTTTGCCGAGACATAAAAACAACAGCACCAGATTTCTCTAAATAATCTTTCAAGTATAATGCGACTTTTAGATTTACATCTGCTTCAATTATTTCCCCATTCCTGCTTTTGTTCTTTCTGTCTTCTCCACCATGTCCTGGGTCCAAAAATATTTTTTTGCCGCTAAGATATTTTGAGTATAATTTAATAACGCTGTCCCTTCTCGCCAAATCTTTCCAATCAGGTGGAATTTCATACAGAGGGAAATTGCAGGTTGAACAGGAAGTCCACAAAAAAACAACAACAATTATTGCAAAATATTTTAAGAGAGTTCTAAAGAAATGCTTTTTATACATTTTTCCCCATCTAATGCGAAATGACATTTTTTACAGTGATTTAGATTTGGATTAAAATTTCCTGTTATCATCCTGTCAATAAATTCATTTAATTCTATGCCGAATAATTTTAGTTCTTCATCACCAATTTCTTTTTGAACAGAATCATCAGGATAATTTATAAAAATTATTTTCATAACAAATTTATCATATTCCATAAAATATTTTTTCAAAATGTAAGCATAAAATTTTAGCTGGATAAAATATTCTTCCGCTCGTTTATTAATTTCCTCTTGTTTGATATTATCTGTTTTGTAATCAACAATTATCAGTTTATCATTTTCAAAAATTAATTTGTCAATAATTCCATAAAGATAATGTTTGCCTTCTTCGCAATAAATTTCAATTTCATTTTTTGATTTAGAATTCAACAGATATTTATATTCATCTGAAGAGCAAAATTTTTTCAGCTCCTCGAATATCTTTTCTTTCAGCTTTATCTTTAATTCCTCTTCCTTGATTGATTCTTCATTAATCGCTTTTTCTATTAGATTTTCAAGATTATCTATTGTAGCATTCTCTTTTAATACTGAATGAATTATCCTCCCCTTTACATCAGAATAAAATTTTATTTCATCATCTTCTTTTAAATTAAATTCGTATTGGTTCCTGTATTTTTTTATCATATCATAAATTGTTGTGTATCCAAGTTCGTATGTGAGTTCATATTTTACTGGACATTGATTATACATTGAGATTTTTGTAGCAGATATAATTTCCTTTTCTGGTTGGTCTTTTATTTTATCAATTAGAAATTCATTCTTAATAAAATTCTTTTCTTTCCCTTTAGCTGTTAATTCAATTGGTAATAATTCTTTAATAAATGACACTTTCATTTCATATTCTTTGTCGTAAAAATTATACCCGTTTTCTCCCTTCTTCATAAATTTCACTTTATCTTTCAATATAGGTTCATCAGCTGAAAAATCTAATTCCAATCCTTCATTAATGAAATAAAAAAATGAATCGCGTTGTGGTTTAAAATCTTTATGTGTCAAACTTATATAAAGATAATTCATTGCTCTTGTTACAGCCACATAAATTAATCTTTTGATTTCTGCAATATTTTTTTTGTAATTGATATAATTATAAAGTTCAGCTACAGGAGTAGTATAATATCCCTCATAATAATCATCATTTAATGGAACCTTAACAAGGAAACCAAATACTTTGTCAATATTCATTCCTTTTGCTCTTACAGAATCTTCTTTTGTATAACCATTGCAACCATAAATAAATACTGCTTTATATTCCAATCCCTTTGCTTGATGAATTGTTAACAACTTAACTGCATCTTCATCTTTAACTATTTGTGCCTGACTTTCGTCCTCAATTGTTTTTATGGAATTCTTCAGTGCAAAGACAAAATCATAAAGATTCTTAAAACTTTTTTTCGAATAACTTCTTGCTAATGAAATTAACTTATTGATATTTGCAAGTTCCTGTTCTGAATTTCTCTTAGAAGCTATTACAGCCCAATAATTTGTATCCAATAATATTTGCCTGATCAAACCATAAAGTTCAGAGCTGATTGCCATATTTTTATGTTTCAAAAGTTGATTTACTATTTTTTTGTAATTTTCATTTTGACTGGACTTATTGATAAACTTTTCAAAAAAATTTTTCCCTTCTTCAAATGATATCTCATATAATTCAGTATCAGAAATTGTATAAAATGGAGAACGCAAGATTCCAATCAATGCTGCATCGTCATTTTGATTTATTAAAAATGAAAGATAATTATAAATGTCATATATAATTTGCTGTTGATAAAATCCTTTCCCTCCAACAATTGTGTATGGAATTTTCTTTTTAATAAATTCTTTTTCTAGTTCTTCAAAATAATCTCTCTTTCTACATAATATTCCTATATCTCTAAATTCTACTTTTTTATTTCCCCCTGAAGTGATTTCGATAATTTTATTTGCAACCATTTCAGCTTCGGAAATTTCTTTTGCAGTATCTGCAAGTATGAATTCAACAGTGCCTTTCTCGGTTTCATCTTTTGTACATATCAATTCACTATATTCTACTTCGTTATAAAATGGTTCAGGATTTGAAAATAATTTTGAAAAAAGTTTATTTGTAAAAAGTATAATTTGAGGAGCCATTCGAAAACTGTGAGGAAGATTTAATAATTTTCCCTCCGGTTCGCTGCTTTTAATTTCTTCTTTAGTTTTATTAAATATTTCAAGTTCAGCATCTCTGAACATATAAATACTTTGTTTCTCGTCTCCAACTACAAAAAGATTTCCTGTTTTTAAATCATCAAGGATGGGCATAAATATTTTATATTGAAGCTCGTTTGTATCCTGATATTCATCAATCATTATGTATTTATATTTTTTCTGCAGGTATAATTTTACATCATCAAGTTTCAAGATATTTTGTGTAAACAAAAGAATATCTTCAAAATCAAGATAGCCTCTTTGATGTTTCTTTTCAGAATAAACATTGAGTACATAACTATAAATATCAATAAAGTTTTTCCCGAATCTTGCAAGTTCTAAATGCAGTTTGTTGTCATTCTGTATATCATAAAAATTTTTCATTATTGAAAATATTTCTTCAGCAGTATTTATTTCTTCAGCGTAATCATCACGCTTCTTGTTTAAGTAGCCTGTTTTTCTGATTGTTCTGTTGCTATCAGTTATTATTTTTTCATCAATTAATTTTATTAGAGTAATTTTTTCTTTAATTGTCTTTGCTTCCGGATACCTTGAAAGTATTGCCACAACATCAATTGCTGTTTGGCAATTTTCATTTTGTATTATTGCTGCATCATTAATAATTCTAACAAGATTTATTAATTCTTCAATCTTTTTACCGAACAATTTATTAAATAACTCTTCAAATTTTTTATTGAAATAATCTGCTATTTCATATTCTGTTTTTGAGTATAAATCTTTTAGATGCTGGTCAATAATTTTTCTTGATGCTATTGCAGTTTTAAGATGTTGAATAAGAATTTTTTTAGAACCAAAGAACCTGATTAAATACTTGAGCTTACTTTGATATTCCTTATCTAAAATTAAATTGTTAAGTGATTCATCTATTGATAATTCTAAAAGTTCATCTGCTGTTATCTGGTCTATTGGATTAAAATTAACATCTATGCCAGCCTCGGGTGCAAATTCTCTAAGAACATTAACACAAAATGAATGAATAGTTGAAATATTAGCTGAAACGAGTTGACGTCTTATATTTTCTAATTTTTTTCTTGTGCTGTCGTCTTTTTCATTTTGAATCCGTTCATCTATTTCGCTTGCAATTTTTTTATTAAGTTCGCCCGCGGCTTTATCTGTAAATGTAATTGCAACAAGATTTTCAAGTTGAACATCATCATTAAGTAAAATATTGACAAATCTTTTTGCAAGAACAAAAGTTTTACCTGAGCCGGCATTTGCTGACAATAAAATGTGACTTTTGTAATCAAGAGCTTTTTGTTGATATTCAGTAAGCATATTTATGCAACAGGAATTTTAATTAAAAAAGTTGTCCCATTTTCTGATGTTCTTTCAATTTCAATACTGCCACCAATACTGTCAAGAAATTTTTTAGCCATACTTAAACCCAATCCCATTCCTTGTTTTTTTGTAGTAAAATTTTCATCAAAAACTTTTTCGATATTTTCTTTAGGAATTCCAGTCCCATCATCCGTAATTCGAAGAAGACATGTTTCACCTTCAGTTTCTGCAGTAATTATAATTTTTTTTGCATCAGCTTGAATAGAATTTCTGATAAGATTAATAATTGTTCTACTTAAATGGTCACGGTCAGCATTTACAGATATTTCATTTTTCATTTCATATTTTATCGACAACTTTTCATCTGCAAAAAGATTTATTGATTCTTCTATCACTTTTCTCAAATCAATTTTTTCAACATTTAATTTGGGCATTCTTGCAAAGTTGGAAAATTCTGTAGCAATATTTTTTAATACTTCAATTTGATTGATTACTGTAGAAGTAACTTTATCAAATATATCATCAAATTTGGGTGATTTGTCTTTATAAGCTGCAATTAACTGTTGAACCGATAATTTCATTGGGGTCAAAGGATTTTTAATTTCGTGAGCTACTTGCTTAGCCATTTCTTTCCATGCTGCTTCTCTTTCAATTCTCGCAAGTTCAATTTGACTTTTCTTTAACTGTGTAACCATTTTATTAAATCCATTTGCAAGTTCATAGATTTCACCAGAGTATTTTCCTTTTACCTCAATATTCAAATCTCCTATTCCTACTGACCGCATTGCATTGGTTAGTCTTCTTATAGGCATTGAAATATGATTTGCCAAAATTGTACTGAAAATTATCAGCATAATTATTGCAAGAGAAATTATTCCAAACATAAAAACATTTATATCTCTTTCTGGAGCAAGATTTTCTAATTCATTAAATAAATCATTCACCTCAATAATATATTCCTCTCCAGAAAAAATTATTTTAAAATAAAGTGAATTATAATTTCTGTTTTCAAATTCATTCTTGATAAAAGCTCTATTGTAACCTTTGCTTTGTAAATCATAATAAATTTTTGCAGGAACAATTGCAGAAAATAATTTTGATTGATATAAATTTTCATTGGTGCTGAACAGCAAATATTTATCACGAAATACTGTGAATTTCAATCCTAAATCTTCTGATGCTTTTGAAAATATCAACAAGTTATTTTTCAAATTATTTTTTTCATATGTATGAAAATAATTTTTCAATTGTTCAGATAATTTCAACAGATTATTGTAATTAAATTCCTCGTTATTGATTTCTGTAATATTCTTAAAATAAACTGAAAAAATTATTAAAGGAAAGATTGCTACTACTACAAATACAGCTGCAATTTTTGTCCTGTAACTCTGGAAAAATTTCAACAATGACTTATAATTCCATAAAGCTGCAACGAATGCCGATAATAGAATAATTAAAGAATGAATAAAAAACACTTTGAAAAAGTCTGATAAACTCCATGTGTAATCTCTTTCTTCTTTTCCAACAGCTAATATTTTTGAATTATCATCGCTCAATTTAAGAACATAAAAAAGATATTTTTCTTTGAACAGAGAAAGGTATAACCATGCCTCATTGAATTTTGAGAAGTCAGCATAAACAAATTTTTTTATATCATTGTTGGATAAAAGAACTGAACCATATGCTTTTGAAATTCTTTTGTCATGGAAATAAAATATCTTAACTCTTTCTAAATTTATTGCCGAAGATATTCCCTGCTGCTCTGATAGGAAATATTCCGGAATGTTTAGAAATCTAAAATTAATATCTTCGAATAATGCTCCAATTACTGCATAACCTAAAATACTATCATTATTTTTTATTGGTGATATTCCTTTTATTAAAGTTTTGTCAACAAAAATATTCGGTTGCATTTTAATTGTAATATCATTTGTAACATTATAATCTTCCAAAACATTCTCAATTAATGATATATTTTGTTTGAATGAAGAGAAATAACCTTTCAACTTTTTTTCTTCATCATAAAAATTAATAAATGAAGGAATTGATTCATTATGCAGCAAACTTTTAGTCCATGTAATAAAAGCTAATGAGTAAAAATTTTTATACTTCTCGAATGCATCAATAACATCTTTATTGTTTTGAATTTCTTTCAATGTTTGATAAATCATAAATTGATAAATATTTTGATTGGCTCGCGTTAAATCCTGAGCAGTTGTTTTTAACGATTCTCTTTCTATTTCAGAATTGTAATATGTCAGCAGACTCACAGTTGCTATTGAAGCTCCAAAAGCAATGTATATGTATTTAAGAAAGTTTTTGTAATTCTCAAATAATAACAGATATGCAAGAAGAAAAATCACACAGATATAAACAAAACGAATTGCAGGAGTTCCTTGAGGTTGTTTTTGAAGATTATCAAATGCCCAGCCAGATACCTGTAAAAGAATAAATAACAATGCAAATAATTTTAACGACGAATTTTTATTTTCTTTAAATGGATTGAAAGATAAAAGCAGCATTAATAGTATTAATGAAAATAAAATTGCTGAGATTCCAAGAAGTAAAATATTTAAATCCATTAAAAAAGTTGGTGCATCCGGGATAAGATTAAATTCTTTGAAGTAACGAATTGTAGAGTCAAAAATTACACTTCGCAGAGAAGCACCCAATCCTCGCCAGACGAGTAATATCAAAAATGAAAATATTACCCACAAAGGAATAAATATATTCCACGAGTTTTTAAAACTTTTGTTTGACAAATAATATTTTGATACATAACTAAAACCTATAGATACAATAATCAAAACCGTAATTATTGTGATTGTAAATTCAAGAGGTGAACGAACAATTCCAAATGCAAATGTTGATGAGAAATATGATGCATTTGTTAACGAATTTCTTAAATATGATGAGGGGAAGTTAAAAATAAACAGCAATAATCTAATTGATGCTGCAATTAATGCATATAAAAAGATTCTTACCAAATCATTTTTAAGATTTTTAATTCGTGGGAACAATATCCAGATTATATCAAAAAAAATTAAAAACAATAAAATTAGTTGAAATGTTTTAACTGAGTTACTCATTTCATTCAATATAAAATCAACAGCAGGCTTTTCAAAAATTACTGTAGCAATTTTGTTATTGTTATTCATTAAATCGCATGAGTGATATCTTCCATCTTTTTTTATTGTTTCAAAATTATTGTAAATAATTTCAACATTAGCATTTAGTATTTGTGAGAGCGACTCAGACCAGTTAGTAAAATTCTTATTTTTCTCGAGACTATATTTTTTTTCTATTGGAACATTAACCGTCAAATAAAACAAATTATGACCATGTTGAAGTGTATCAATCAAAGTTAAGTATACAAATAAGTCGTTATCATAAAAAAATGGTTTGCCTACAAATTCAGAATTCAAATATTGTGTTTGATTTAGAAATGATTTTGAATCCCAGAACAGTAAATTTTTTTGTTCATCATAAATTTGCAATATGGAAGAAGAATATTGATGAGCATTAGATAAAAATTCATTTTTAAGAATTATTGAGCGGACATCATTTTTTATTTTTGTAGCATTATTAAAAAGTAATTCTAATTTTTCATTGAAAGAGTTTTGAACCAAACTTTCATTTTTCTTTATTCTCTCTTTAACAATATTTTCCCAATTATTTTTATTACTTCTTAAAAATATCGGGTATAATATTCCTGATAGTAACAATAGAATTATTAAGCAAATTAAGATAATTCCTTTTACACCAATTCTTGACAAATAAAATTTCATTTAACTTAGTTAATTGTGATTTGTGAAATTCGCCATTGATTATTGACCAATTGCAATGATATAAATACAACTGCTGTTCCTCTAATTCCGTTATTATTATATCTCAATATGCCTGATGCAAATGGATTTGTTGAATCTGTTACAATATTTGTCAACTTAAAAGATAGTGGCTTGTAAATGCTCAAAAAATCTTTTATGACATAATATGATTGATTTGCACTAAAATATCCCGAGTTGCCATTTTTTAGACTAATAAAATTTTTTTCTGAGAAATAAGTTGCAAACTTATCAATTGCATTGTTATTTAATCCATCTTCTATATGAATAAAAATTTTGTTGACATCCGTAAGTTTAATATTCTGAGAATAATTTTCTTCTGTATAAAAAAAGATTAATAATGTGAAAAAAATCAAAGCCAAATTACAAGAAGCTTTTTGAATAAAATTTTTCAATTCAATACCCTTAAAATTTTTGCTGCAATAATCGACATCAATAAAATAAATTAAAAGAAATAAAAAAGCATATCCCTTTTGTGGAATATGCTTTTGACAAATCAAAAGTTAAATACATATTATTTACGAAGAATACTTTTGGGCATATTATTTCGATTAAAGTCAGTTGCGCTTCTTTTTAATTCTCTATTTCCTTCTGCAAGCTGATATGCCCAATCAAATACCATTCTTTCTCTTGTTATATTTTTTATTCTAATTTTGGCATAATGATTATCCCAAGTCCATATTACATATGTATGACCAATTATTGCTTCTGTATATTTAACATTCTCGCCTGATTTTTTTGTAACCCATCCATCAAGTGGTGCATAACTTACATCATAAATATCTCTTGTTTCTCCCATATCTTGAATATCTGTATCTTCCCAAACAGTTACATAATATTTCCCGTTGTAATTTTCAAAAAAGAAATCTGCATTATCACTATTGTAAGCTACAACCTGATAATTGCTAAAATCATAGCCCGAATTATTTGGTGAAATATTGTAATCAAAAACAGCTTGATTAAATCCTTCGGGACGTGGAGTATCATAAACTACATCTTTGCTAAGTTCACTTTCATTGTTATTGTAATCATATGCTGTTACAGCATAATAATAGGTAACTCCATTTTCACATCCATCATCAACAAAATAATTATCACTTGTGCTTCCAATTAAAGTATATTTTCCATTATAAGAATAACTATAATAAACATTATAACCAGCAACATCTCTTTCAGGACTATGATCCCAGTAAATGTCAACTCGTCTATCACCTGTTATTGTTCTAATATTTGTAGGAGGTGAAGGCGGAGTATCATCAAACCGGTCATTAATATAAACATCGCAACCGGCAATCAGAATTGCTGTAATTATTACTGTAAATAATAAATTCAGCTTTTTCATTTTTTTCTCCATAAATGTTGGAGAAAACAGTTCAATTGAAATGCCAGCAATAAAACTGTAAAATTTTATAAAAATGAATAATAGAAAAGTAATTTGTATTTAATTTTATACACTATTGATTAATATTTCAGAATTATTTTATATGCTCAAAAATTTATCATCAAAAAACATTTTCCTTTTGTTAATTACTGCAATAGATTTTCCGGTAAGAAGACGTTTATCAAAAGGTGAGTTTTTTGATTTTGACTTAAACTTGGAAATGTCAACTGTCCAGATTAAATCTTTATCAAAGACTGTAAGATTTGCACTTTCTCCTTCTTTTATTAATGGAATAGGAATGTTCAAAATTTTTCTTGGATTGATAGAAAATTTCTCAACTAATTGTGATAAAGTAAGATGTTTTTTATGAACAAGTTCGCTCAATGCTAAACCTAATTGAGTTTCCAATCCTACGATGCCGTTTGGTGCATAAATAAATTCCATTTCTTTTTCTTCTATAGAATGCGGTGCATGGTCGCTTGCTATACAGTCAATTGTACCATCTTTTAATCCTTCAATTATTGCCTGAACATCTTCATTTGTTCTTAGTGGAGGGTTCATTTTAAAATTTGTATCGTATGTTTTTAGTGATTCATCTGTCAGTGTAAAATGATGAGGTGTTGCTTCAGCAGTAATTTGAATATTTTTCTTTTTTGCCTGTCTAACAAATTCAACAGCATTTTTTGAACTAATATGTGCAATATGAATTTTTGCACCAGTAAACTCAGCCATTAGAATATCTCGCATTACAATTAAATCTTCAGCAACATTCGGGATTCCTGGCAATCCAAGAATTGTAGAAACCAGACCTTCATTCATTGCACCACAAGCTAAGGATTCATCTTCACAATGTTCTATTATTGGAACATTTAACATTCGTGCATATTCCATTACATGTCTTAATATGCCAGCAGTTTTTATAGAATTGCCATCATCAGAAAATGCAACAGCACCTGCTTCAACCAGTTCATACATTGGAGCTATAGCTTCACCTTTTCTCTCAAGTGTGGCAGCTCCAATTGGATAAACTTCAACAAGAAGGTCTTTAGATTTATCTTTTATGTATCTTACTACTTCAGCTGAATCAATATTTGGATTTGTATTTGGCATGCATGCAATTTCTGTAAATCCGCCTGCTGCTGCTGCAATGCATCCTGTTTCTATTGTTTCTTCATCTTCTCTGCCTGGCTCTCTCAAATGAACATGCATATCAAACAATCCGGGCACACAATATTTATTTTCAAAATCAAAAACTTCCGATGTTTTGAAATCTTCTTCAGTAAGATTTCCTATTTTTTTTATAATCCCATCTTCAATCAATAAATCATTTTTTTCATTAAGATTTTGATAAGGATTAAGAAGGATAACTTGTTTTAGTATTATTCTCATTTTTCACCTTTTTAATTTACCATTGTTCCAAGTAAATAAAGAACAGCCATTCGAATGGCTACACCATTTGTAACCTGATCCAAAATTATCTGATAAGGTCCATCAGCTACTTCAGATGAGAGTTCAACACCTCTATTTATTGGACCCGGATGAAGTATCACAATATTTTTATTGTTCTTTTCAATTCTATCAGATGTAATACCAAAATAATTATGATATTCTCTTGTGGAAGGAATTCTTCTTCCTGCATCTCTTTCAAGTTGAATTCTAAGAACATTTAATACATCATTATTTGCAATTGCTTTATCAATATTATGCAAAACTTTAACTCCAAGTGATTCAATTCCCATTGGAATCATTGTCGTGGGTCCACATACAGAAACATTAGCTCCCATTGTTTTCAAACCAAAGATGTTCGACATTGCTACTCTGCTATGAGCAATATCGCCTACAATGCAAACATTTAACCCTTTCAATGTTCCAAATTTTTCTCTTATTGAATACATATCGAGTAAGCCTTGAGTAGGATGTTCATGCAATCCATCGCCTGCATTAATTATATTTGCTTTTGTAATTCTTGTTAAGAATTGCGGCACACCTGCAGATTGATGTCTTACTACAATCATATCAACTTTCATGGCTTCAATATTTCTAACAGTATCTTTAAATGTTTCCCCTTTTTTTGTGCTGCTTGTTGATGTTGAAAAATTAATAGTATCAGCCGATAATCTTTTTTGAGCAAGTTCAAAAGAAATTCTCGTGCGAGTTGAGTTTTCATAAAATAGATTTACAATTGTTTTGCCCTGAAGTGTAGGAACCTTTTTAATTGGTCTTTCAAGTACTTCGCGAAAAGTTGTTGCAGTATCCAAAATTAATTGAATATCTTCTTTTGGAACTCCATACAAACCCAACAAATGTCTGCTTGATAGTGCCATATTTTTCTCTCTTAATTTTTATTTGGAACATTTACTAAATAGATAGCATCTTCTCCATCAATTTCCTTGAGTCTAACACGAATTTCTTCATTAATTGATGTTGGAATATTTTTACCAACAAAGTCAGCTTTAATTGGAAGTTCGCGATGACCTCTGTCAACCAGAACACAAAGCTGTATTGTACTTGGTCTTCCTAAATCCATTATAGCATCAAGAGCTGCACGAACTGTTCTGCCTGTGTATAAAACATCATCGATAAGTATTACATCTTTTTCATTAATATCAAATGTAATATTTGTGACAGAAACTTCTGGCTGCTTTAGTCTTGTTCTAAAATCGTCTCGATAAAGTGTAACATCAAGTATACCGAAGTCCGGTTCATAATTTTCAATCTCTTTTATTTTCGATTTAATTCTATTTGCTATATATTCACCTCGAGTTCTCATTCCAATTAAAACAATATTTCTTGAGCCTTTATTTCTTTCAAGAATTTCATGAGCAAGACGGGTTATTGTTCTGTTCAATCCTTCTTCGTCAACTATTTTTGCTTTTATATCCATAATTTTCCTCTTTCTATATAAAAAAAATCCTCGTTGACATATCGTCACCGAGGAATCTTTAATTAAATAAATTCTATTATTAGCATTCCTTTTTATCTCTCTGGATAAAATTAAAGGATAATTTTTAACACAAACTTATAAGAATGCCTCTTTAAAGTAAAGAGGCATATTAATTTCAAAATTACTGAATCTTAAACTCAATTCTTCTATTCATTGCACGACCTTCAGCAGTATTATTATCAGCAATTGGATTTGCTTCTCCATAACCAACTGCTTTAAGTCTATTTGCACTAACCCCTTTCGAGATTAAATAGTTTTTAACAACATCAGCTCTTTTCTGAGATAGTTTCTTGTTATATGTTTCCGAACCTATATTATCTGTATAACCTTGAATTTCAACATTTAGGTTTGGGTTTTCAAGTAAAGTTTTTGCAGCATCAAAAAGAATTGGATATGATTCGGGAGTAATTTTAGCACTATTAAATTCAAAATTGACTCCTACGAGTACCCATTTTTCTGCTTTAGCAGCAGCAGTGCTTACGGGTTTTTCAACAACAACCTCTTTTACAACTTCGCGTGGAATGTATCTTTTTACAATTTCTTCAATTCTTTCATAATCAACTTTTGGTGCACTTTCTGCACTTAAGCCCGAATAAAGTTGACAGAGTTTGGAAGGTTCTCCTTTAGAAAAGTAATAGAGTACACCAAGTTTTACTGTCATGTAAGAATCTTTTCCATTTATTTCACCTACACCTAAAGCTCCATCAAATTCAGAATTAGTAACGAGATGATAACTTGCTTCTGATATCAATTTCCAGCAAGAAGTTAATTCCCACTCTAATCCTACACCGCCATTAAATTGAACTGCTAAAGCATTATCATCTAATGTAGGTGTTGCTTTATTTGTGAGCATTCGATAATCAAGTCCACCTCCTAAAAACAAATATGGTGAAACTGATTCACAAGGAACTATATAGAACAAAGCATCAAGATTTCCCATTAGAACATTTGTCTTAGATGTATTAACAGGAGTTCCCCATTCACCTTCTAAATGCAAATATGAACCTGTCAAACGAAGTCCAACATGTTCTGTAAAATTTCTTTGCAGGGATAAAAATCCACCGAAGTTCTTATCAGTAGCAGTGACATTAACATTAACAAAGCGTGGATAAGTAAAACCTGCACCAAGCGACCAGCTATTTTTAGCCAGTTGAGCCTGTAAATTAATTGTTATAAAAAGAATTGATAAAACCATTAAAATAAATTTTTTCATCTTACCCTCCTATTTAATTTAAATGCATTTTTATATCAGAATTAAAAACAATATTTTTGCAAACAAGAATCGGGGTGTAGCGCAGCCCGGTTAGCGCGCTTCGTTCGGGACGAAGAGGTCGAGAGTTCAAATCTCTCCACCCCGACAATGATTCGATTTCAAAAACTATTATAAAATTGTAAAAAATCTGCACAATTATTCTTTCCTTTTTTACATATGAAATTTCTTAATAAACGGGAGTTTCAATAACTGCAATCTGAATATAACTTAAATTGATTGATTAAATTAGGTTCACATTAAATTCATCTTACGGGATTGAACAAAAGAATTATTTCATAAAAAGTTTAATCAATACATTAAGGAACTCATTCAAAAAATAAATTTTGTTCAATCCCATATTTTATTTCAAAAAACATTCTTCATATAATTGAACAATCATTCTTAAATTATCTTAACCTCCAATTCCCTGATCATGCTTTTTAACCCATGTCCAGCTATCTCGAACTTTTTTATAAACTTTAAAATTAACTGTTACTTGAGCGGATTGGTCGCCAACAGTTACTGTCCCTGAAATAGAAACCAAAAATCTTTGAACTACAGCAGCCCAAACCCATGTGCCTCTTTCATTTGGTGCATTGGGATTATAATGGTCAAGCTTGCCATCTCCATCCAAATCTTTCTTATATTCATTTGGTAAATCTGGTTGTGGAGTTGCGGTATAAGTAATCGTCACAGGTTGAATTTGTCCTTGTGTATTCATTCTAAAATCATAAGCAGAAAATACATCCATACTACCAATTATATTTCTGATCCAGGCATCACTTAAATCACCTGTCTTTTGTGTAACATTAATTATCGGTGTATATGAATGTTGAACTGACTGACCATTAGGAACAGTTTGTTCAACTGCATCAGCCTGAGTATCATTAAAGCTTGTTTGTGTAAATGTGCCACTTTCTCCAACACTATGAAAAGAAAAACTCGTTAATTGAGCAGAAGCAGACTTTCCATCAGCGTCTACAATTGCAGTTCCTTCAGCTTCCCATATCAAAGTGTTAGGATTTAATTTGAATAATGTCATTTGTTTTCCCGGGGTAGTAGTATAAGGCAACGGGAAAGAAACAGTAACTGGCTGGAGAAATCTTATTCCAGTTGGTTCAAAGCTTGCTGCAGATGCAATTACTCTATTTGCGCTTATTGGTACTACATTATTAACAGGCAATGAAGCAACAGTAATATTTGTATTCGCTGGTAACGCATTAGGAGGAACTTGAAGTGTTAATGCTTTACCTGAAACAGATTCTATAGAACCAGTTACTACTTGTCCTCCACTTGCTGCAACAATATTTTGTGTGGTTCCGGTAATTTTTGTTAAATAAGCTACTGGAACTGTAGAAGTATAGTTTGACTTATTTATAGTTGCAACAACTTTTTTTGCACTATAAGAAGCTGCAGATGCACTTATATTTAATTTAGCCCCTGGAATATTTGTTACATCATATTGATATTTTCCTGAACCATCAGTAGCAAGTGTTGTAAGTATATCCCCATTTTCATTAGCAAGTATTACTGTAGCACTCTGAATTCCAGCTAATGTTACTGCATCTTTTACATAACCAGTAAGAACTAGTGGAGCTGGAGATGTAACAGGCGTAGGAGGTGCTGGTACAATGGGAGCTGTCTTTGTACTTTCACAGCTGATAAATATTGTACCTGAAAGAATGATGCTAATTATAACAAGATAACTTGTTAATAGTTTGATTTTTGTTAACATACATTACTCCTTTTGTTATGAATATTTAATTGTTTACTCTCTTTAATAAAAAATTTGGATTATATTTTTTTAATGTTCTAAAAAATGAATTACCAGTATTATAGACCACTCCAATCATTGCAGGAATTTCACCTTTCACTCTATACTCCCATCGAAAAGATTCTGCAGTACGAATTCTTATAAATGATGGATAACTATACGAAGAAGGAAACAATGGTATACTAAAATTAAAACCGCCATTAGATTGTTTATTATTCGAACGCACTGCAAAAAATCCAATTTCAATTTCACCAAATTGTCTATTAATATCAATTCTTATGCTCTTATCACCATATAAAAATTTACCAGCCGTAATTCCAATAGTTAAATCATATTTATTAATTCTGTATTCAACATTCATATTCATAGTCCATAAGTATAAATCTGAATAAAAAATTTTTTTATTCATAAACGACATATAACCTGTGTATCCTGTATTGACTCCAGCCATTAAATTCCCATTGTAAAAAATTTTTTTAATAGATAAATCAAAGCCGTATCTGTTCTCAGTAAAATATCCAAAGGAAGATGAAAGGAAATAATTTTCATGTAATCTAAAATTTTGATTTAATGAAATTATTCCAGGGCGAACATAATCGCCTTCTCCAGGAAATTCATTATAAATAGGAATTAACATTTGAGTTACTACGTTCATGCCTTTCCACAAGGTTGCATTAATTTCAGGTATAAAATTTATTTGAGCTCTGACTGGATTTGAATAATCACCAAACTGTCCCCTAAAACCTGGATTGAGCACTAAATCAAATTTATAATCTGATTCGTTCTCAAATAAAAAGTTTTCTTTAATTAATTCTTTATCAATATAATATGAAGCTATTATTCTATCTTCAAATTGTTTTCTGTCAATAATACCTTTTTGATATTTCTGATAGTCTTCATTATTATATTCAAAAGAAATAAGAGGCACTTTATTTTGCATTATAATTAACTCAATCATTTTAATCTCACTAAATTCAGATAATATATTCATCACATTTCTTAATGCTTCAACATTGTATCTGTAAATGCGGTTTTCAAACAAGATAAAAAGTTTTGAAGAATCAATTCTTACATGAACATTCTCAAAACCTTTTTGAGTTAACAAATCAACAATTTTACTTTCAGGATTAATTTTTCCTAAAGTAATTAAATTCAATAGCAGAAATAAAATTATTGCCCTTATGAGTAATTGCTTCATATAACTCTTATTGCAATTACTTGCAATCATTAATTTTTTAATAAGGGGAACAGAAACTAACAGTAACCCTCACACACACATTAAATATAAGCTATTAATTATTTAATATCAAAGATTTTTTTATGGAATAAAAAAATTTTATACTAATTTTATTTTAACTCATTTTCCATATATATTGAAAATTTCAGGAGAATTTAACATGGCAGCAAACCACTCTTTTGACATAGTTTCAGAAATCAATTTTCAAGAAGTTGATAATGCAATTAACCAGGCTCTAAAGGAAATACAGCAACGCTATGATTTAAAAGATTCTAAAACAGAAATGATACTAAACAAAAAAGAAAAAATAATTACATTAAATACGAAAGATGAATATTCAAGAAAACAATCTATTGATATTCTTCAATCAAAATTTATTAAAAGAGGGATATCGATTAAAGCAATGAAATTAAATGAACCAGAACCCGCTGCAGGAGGAAGAATAAAACAAACAATTACATTACAACACGGAATCTCAAAAGACAATGCAAAATTAATTACAAAAATGATTAAAGAGAGTAAGATAAAAGTAAATGCACAAATTCAGGATGAACAGATTAGAGTTACTTCACCAAAAATAGATGACCTTCAAGCTGTAATAAAGTTAATAAAAGATGCTGATTTAGATTTTCCTGTTCAGTTTACTAATTATAAATAATAAAAAAAGAGCCTTCAGAAATTCTGAAGGCTCCAATGATTACTTCACATGAAATTAAAAACTGTATCTTAAACCAATCTGCATTCTCCATCGAGATGCCATATCACTTACTTGAGCTGCTTTATTGTTATTTGGTTTAGAGAATGTATAAACTGGTCTTGTATTTAATGCAGCATTTGAGTTTACATTTCCATTTGCATCAACTCTACCTTGATATGTAACTATACGATAAGTTGAACTACCAACAGTTTCAACTTTGCCCCATTCACTGTTGAGTAAATTAAGAACATTAAGAATATCAACAGAAAGCTGGAATCTGCCAAGTCCCCATAAATCTGGAATATCCTGTGTTACTCTTAAATCTAAATATTGCTGCCAAGGTTCTTTTGCACCATTTCTTTCAGCAATTTTGCCACGATTTGCATTTAAGTAATCATCATTCTTAATGAATGCTTCTAAGTCATCATACATTTTTGAATTTGCCGGGACATATTGTTTGTTTGAAATTGTACCTAATAATATTTCAGACTTATTTCGTGGGATATAGAACAAATCGTTCTGGTCAAATCCATCATTGTTTAAATCACCATAAACAATGTATGAATATGGGGAACCGCTTTGACCATTGTAGAATAATGAAATGGTTGTAGGAGCATTCTTGAAGAATTCTTCTGTATAAGAAACAGAAGCAAATACACGATGTTCAACTTCCCATTGAGAAGTAGTTAACTTTGGACTATTCGGGTCAATATCAATTGGATTGTATCTCATTTGTGACTGAGCTTGAGATGAATTCAAGCTGTTTTTATCTTTTGCCTGTCCATATGTATAGCCAGCATTAACTGAAAATCCACGAGCTACATTTCTTTGAATCTGAAATACTAAATTGTATTGATAACCAGAACTTGTGTTATATAATTCAAGAACATCAAAGAAATTACCACCACCAGAATTTGTTCCACCATAAATTGGACGACCGTCAAGACCAGTTCCAATTATAGAAATTTTTGCAATTGGTGGATTCAAATTAACTTTTCTATAAAGCATTTCATTGAGGTTCTTGGAATATAATACTTCAAATGTTCCAATAAAACCTAATGGTAATTGTTGGTCAACTCCAACATTAAATCTCAAAAGTTGTGGAAGTTTTAAGTCTGGGTCTACCAAATCGATTTCTGATTGTAATCTTGCTGAACCAGTTCCTGGGTCGCCAGCAATATATTGATTGTATGGGTCAGCTCTGAATTGTAATCCAGTTCCTTGATTTCTAACTTCTGCAGTAAATGTTCCTGCATTACCAAAATTATTTGACATCCATACATAAGGAATTCGTCCTGTGAATACACCTAAACCACCGCGAAGTTGAGTTGTTCTGTCACCTGATGCATCCCAGTTAAATCCAATACGAGGCGACCAGAGCAGATTTCCACTTGGAACTCTGTTGGTTTTATAATCCGGGAAATATTGTGGAACTAATGGATTTTCATCTGGAGTATCCGGGAATACCGGAACATCAATACGTAAACCATAATTGAGTTTTAATCTTGAAGAAACAGTCCATTCATCCTGAACATAGAAACCAAATTGAAGAACAGAAAATTCAGCTGCGGGAATTGCTTTAGGATCTCGTGGGTCACCTTTTCTTGAATAAACTCTTTGATAGAATGAAACTTTATCTGCAATAAAATCTGCTAAACTATTGTATTCATAGTAACCAAATGCTGAGCGAGCAAAAAGATTTGAGAATTTGAAAAATTCATTGTGAGTTCCAATTGTAAATGTATGATCTCCAGCAAAGATATTGAAGTTGTCAGTAATTTCAATTATATCCTGGTCTAATCTATTTGCAGAAGAGAATCTATCAGGACCTGCATAGATATTAAATGTACCATTTAATTCTTTAATTAATACTTCTGGAGCATCGGCAGAGATACCTTTTCTTTTATCTCGAATCATTGTATATCCGGCAATAAGTTCATTTGACATTGTATTGCCAAAAGTACTGTTCAAAATTAAAACTGTAGAGTTTGTTGTGTTACTCATTTTATAAGGTTGTGTATCAAACAGCAAAGTGTTTACCTGACGGAAATTGTAGAACTTATCTGCCGAAGCATCAACAAAATTATGTCTTAATGTTAATTTATGATTAGCTGCAAGGTTATAATCAAATCTTAAGAATAATTTTGTGCTTGGTTGATGAAGTGTAACATCATTATAAGTTCCTGCATTAAATCCTTTTGCTGCGAGAGCTGCTTTAACCTGGTCAGCAAGTGCTTTTAATTCAGCTGGTGTTTTTCCACCATATCCACTAATTAAAGAAATATTTGGAGCAGGATTATCATAAGCAGTTAATTCACCATTAACAAAGAAGAATAATTTATCTCTTAAGATTGGGCCACCAACTCTAAAGCCATATTGATAATCTTTGAATTCATCTACAGCCTTAGAAGTAACACCGTTAACTTTATACTTTCCAACCAAATCTTGATTTCTTCCATAAAAATATACTGAACCAGAAAGATTATTTGTTCCACTTCTTGTAATTGCATTAATTCCACCACCAGTAAAACCACTTTGACGAACATCGTAAGGAGCTATAACTACCTGAAATTCACTGATAGCATCAAGACTTATTGGATTTGTAAATGTTTGACCACCTGGAGTTCCTGTGCTGCCTAATCCAAACAAATCATTATACTGAGTTCCATCAATTTGTATGTTGTTATAACGACTTGTACGGCCTGCAGCACCTAAATCTGTTCCGGAGAACAAAGGTGATAGCTTTGCAAAACTTTGAAAACTTCTGCTAACAGTAGGCATAGCTTCTATAGCACGAGGAGTAACTGTTTGAGCAGCACCAGTTCTTGCCTGACTCAAAATTGCTCCTTTTTCTGCAGTAACTGTTACACCACTTAGTTCAACTGCTTGTTCAGGCAGCTTAAAATCAATTCTTAAATTTTGACCTAATTCAAGTGAAAAACCTTCTTCTACTTGAGTTGTATATCCAACATAAGAAACTGTTACTTTATAAGGACCTCCTACTCTCAAGCCAAGCAGATTATATCTTCCATCTTCTCTTGAGGTAGTTCCATATTGAGTTCCCGAAGGCTGGTGTACTGCTATGATATTAGCTCCTGGTAAAGGATTTCCATTCTGGTCAACTACTTTACCATTTAGAGCTGCTGATGTAACGCCTTGTGCCCACAAAGACGTTCCCATCATAAATAAAAATAAAGCTATTAGAGAAAATAATTGTTGAATTTTTTTCATATACACTCCTCATTGGTTTGTAGATTTTTAATTAAAAGATATATGTTTTTTGTGTAGATAAAAAATTTTTTTATGCGGCTAAATATCAGGGGATTTAATTTCATATACAAGTTTTAATTCAGAGTTAATGATTTTTTAATACTCTGACAAAATCCTAAATAAGATTTTTTTCCTAACAGAAAATAGGAAAATACTTTTAATAGCAAAAGGATTTTTTATTTTTTCTTTTAATTCTTTCTTATGTGTTGAATTTTAACTTAACTATATTTGTAATATCAAAATCATGGCAATTACTATGAAAAAATTATTTTATAAACTTTTTTTGCTTCTGATTTTAATTCAGATTTCTGTTTTTGCCCAAAAACCATATGTTATTTTAATTTCATTCGATGGTTTCCGTTGGGATTATTTGAACCGCGGCATTACACCAAATCTTGAAAATATCCGTAATAATGGAGTATCTGCCATTTCTCTCAGACCTGCATTTCCATCAAAAACTTTTCCAAATCATATTTCTTTAATTACAGGAATGTATCCGGAAAATCATGGAATTATTAGTAACAGTTTTATTAATCCATTTAACAATAAAAGATATAGAATGGGAGATACGAATGCTGTTCGAGATGGAAGATGGTATCTTGGAGAAGCATTCTGGGAAACAGCCGAAAGAAATGGCATTAAAACAGCAAGTTATTTCTGGCCAGGTTCTGAAGTAAGAATCCCTTACAAACATCCATCTTATTATGAATTTTACGACCATAATCGTTCCTACCAGAAAAAAATTAAAGGTGTTATTGACTGGCTAAAATTGCCTCCTTCTGAAAGACCGCATTTTATTACATTATATTTTCATGAAACTGATACTTATGCTCATGACTATGGCACTAATTCAACAGAAATTAACAATGCAATTAAGCATCTTGACAATGTAACTGGCTATCTTCTAAATGAACTAAAAAATATTAACATGAGTGATAGCATAAACATAATTATTGTATCCGACCACGGAATGACAGATATCTCTAAAGAGAAATCAATTAACATTGAAAAGCTGTTAGAAAATTATAATTGCAGATTTGAAGATGATGGCCCAGTTATGATGATTGAACCACCTAAACAATTTTTAAAAGAAGTTTATGATATTCTTAAAAAAAATGAGAACCATTATAAAGTATATTTGAAAGATGAATTGCCTGAATATTATCATTACAATAAACATCCTTTTATATTTTCAATAATTGTTGTTGCAGATTTAGGCTGGTCGTTAATACGAAATTCAAAATCTGATTGGTTAAATACAACAAAAGCAAATCATGGTTACGACAATAATCAACTTGATATGCATGGAATTTTTCTTGCAATTGGTCCAAAATTCAAAAAGAATTATAGAACAGGAACTCTATGGAATATTGATTTATATCCTTTGCTTTGCAAAATATTTAATATTCAACCGCGTTCAAATATTGATGGCAAACTCGAAAGGATTGAATTTATTTTAAAAGAAAATTAAGTAAAATCATGAACGATAAACTTCTTAAAATAAATTACGAGAAACATAAACTTGATAATGGTCTGGAAGTAATTTTATATCAAGACAAAAGTCTTCCGATTGTTGCAGTAAATATTTGGTATCGTGTTGGTTCGGCAAATGAATCAAAAGGTAAAACTGGATTTGCACATTTATTCGAACACATGATGTTTCAAGGTTCTAAACATATTCCTAAAGGAGAACATTTTAGATTAATTCAGGAAGCTGGCGGTTCTCTAAATGGCTCGACTTCCTTCGATAGAACAAATTATTATGAAACAATTCCTTCTAATTATCTTGAATTGGCTTTATGGTTAGAGTCTGACCGAATGGGATTTTTACTTCCAGCATTAACAGAAGAAAAATTGAGTAATCAAAAAGATGTAGTAATGAACGAAAGAAGACAAAGGTATGAAAATCAACCTTATGGACTTGCATGGGAAATTCTTCTTTCAAATTTGTTTACACAGAATCATCCTTATTCATGGCCTACTATTGGCTGGATGGAAGATATCAAAAATTTTAAACTCGATGATGTAATAAATTTTTTTAAGACATATTACAGCCCCAACAATGCGACGCTTGTAATTGGTGGAAATTTCGACTTTGACAATGCAATTAAATTAGTTGAAAAATATTTTGGAGAAATCCCATCAAATAATTCTATACCTAATGTTAATACTCCTGAACAAAATTTAGAAGATTCAAAAAAAATAATTCACGAGGATAATGTTCAGCTGCCGAGAATTTATTTAGCATGGCATTCAGATAAAATTTTTGGAAATTACGATGCATCTCTTGATATTCTTTCTGATATTTTAACTTCATCGAAAAATTCAAGACTTACAAAATCACTTATTTATGATAAACAAATTGCTCAGGATGTTAATGCATTTCAATACTCGGGTAAATATGCAGGAATGTTTATAATTATTTCAACTGCTAAACCGGAAATACATCTCGAAGAAATTAAGAAAGAAATTTTTGAACAAATTAATTTGCTTATCAGCAATGGAATCTCCGATGAAGAATTAATAAGGTCAAAAAACAGTATTAAATCTCACTACATCTATTCTCTTCAAAAGCTTGATGTAATTGTTGACCACATTAACCATTATAATTTTTATTTGAATGAGCCTGATTCTTTTATGTTTGATTTAAAGCGATATGAAAATGTAACTAAAGAAAATGTTATAGAATCAGCAAAAAAATTTTTAACAAATCCTTATGTTGAATTACACATAATTCCAAAAAAGAGTAAACGAATATGATAGATAGAACCAAAGCACCTGTTCCTTCAGAAAATATTTCATTTGAAATACCAAAGATTAATTATCTTACATCATCGAAAGGATACGAAATATTTTATATCAGCAAAGAAAAACTTCCAATTGTAAGTTTCAATATTATTCTTTTTAGCGGGAGTAAATTTGACCCTGAAAATAAAAAAGGCCTTGCTCTTCTTACATCTTTTATGATTGATGAAGGAGCTGGCAAATACGATGCATTTCAATTAAGTAATGAATTTGAAAAACTTGGCACAATATTCAGCATAACTGTTAATCATGATACATTTTCATTTTCCATTTTATCACTGAAAGAAAATTTTGAGCGTTCACTCGAGTTGCTTTCAATAATTTTAAACGAGCCTCGATTTGATGAAAAAGATTTTCAGCGTGAAAAGAAAAAACTTATTAATAAAATAAAACAGATGAAAGACGAACCTTCGTATATAGCTTCTACTGCATTTGACAGACAAATTTTTCAAGAATGCTATTATTCATATCCTTCAATTGGGTATGAGAATACTGTTAATAATATTACACTTGATGATGTTAAAGAATTTTACAATAAATACATTAAAAATTCTAAAAAGAAATTTATTGCAGCTGGATGTTTAATGCAGAAAGAGATTTCTGATCTAATTGATAAATATTTCACTACAAAAGAAATTATTCTTCCAGAATTAGAATTAAAACTTCCTGAGAAAGCCTCTACAAAATATTTTATTGTTCACAAAGAAAATTCTGCACAGGGAGAAATTAGAATTGGTCATCTTGATGGATTAAGAAAATCACCTGATTATTTTGCAAATAAATTAATGAATTCTATACTTGGTGGTGAATTCTTCAGCAGAATTAATCTTAATCTTAGAGAAAAGAAAGGTTTTACTTACGGCGCTCATTCATCATTTAATTATTATCAAAAAGCCGGATATTTTGAAATTGGAACTGCAGTCAACATCGAAAATGTTGGTGAATCAATATCAGAAATTTTATATGAGCTAAATAACATTAAACAAAATATTACTCAGGAAGAAATTAATCTCGCAAAATCATTTTTAATAAAACATTTTCCCTCAAATTTTGAATCTTATACACAACTATCCCAAAGCATTGCTCTTTTAGTAATTCACAATCTTCCTTTAAATTATTATAACGAATATATTAATAACATACAGTTAGTAACAGAAGATGAAATATTAAATGCAGCTAAAAAGAATATACATACTGATGAATTGACCATTCTGGTTGTTGGCGATAAAAATAAAATCCTCCCGCAGCTAAAAATTCTGACAAATGAATTAATTGAACTAGATATTTACGGCAGTGTAGTTGAGAAGTTAAATTTATAATCTTATTTCCCAAAATTATTTTTCACAAGATATGTTGCTGAGAGCGGAATAATTTTATTTCCCTTTTTTCTCATTCTGTCAAATTCATTTTTTATCTTTAAAAAATTTTCATAAGATAAATAAAATATTTTTTGATTTAACTGCGTTGATTGGTCAGTTGACTTAATTTTATCACTCCCGCTTTTATCTTCAGCATGAAATCTGAATTTTGATATAAGTTCATTTTCATCTTCTGAATTCAAATGAATAAACTCGGACAGATTAATTAAATTAATTTTTCTTTTTTTGAATTCATCCCTGATAAAATTGAATGTTGTTGAATTATATAATTCTGAAGATTCATCAATTACAAAAAGTTGAGCATTGGGAAATGCAGCAGCAATATTCTTAACAGAATTTTTTAAAATATATTTATGAGCTTTTGGATTTAGCTTAAATGGCATATCTGCAACATCATCATTTAACAGAACAATAAATTCTTTCGAATAATTTTTAAGTTCATTTGCTTTCATAATTAAATCTTCTTCAGGAATTACTACTGTGGAAAATGGATAAGGAATTGACAGAAAAGAATTAAAATCTTTCTCGTTCAAATCAAATGCGTTTGAGATAATAAAACAAAGTTCATTTCTTTTTCTTATTATTTGATTATCTGGCACTAACTGTATGAATTGCTTCAGATACTCATTTGAATAAATTCTAATTTCAGTTGCCCCATAAAATTTTTTTTCTTCCGAGACAAAACTTGTAATATCATTTTCAATTTTTTTATGAAAATCTCTGATAATCAGAGGAATTGGTAAATCTGCGGGTAGCTTTACAACAATTTTTTTCTCAATTGAATCTTCATCAGCAATTTTAACTTTTACAGAAGTAATCCATTCGGATTCAATTCCAAAATCATTCAAAACATCATAAAAAATTGAATCGAGCTGACGGCATGTAAACTCATGCTCATTATTTTCAACTCTTTTTCGCTTTGTAAAAAAATCTAAAGCTACATTTATTATTAAAAGCAGAATGGCTGATGCAATTAAATATTTTGTAATTTTCTTTTTAATCTGCATAGACTGACAATAGATTTATTAGATTTCAGAATAAGAAAAGTCATTTACGATTCTATATTTTAACAAAGATTGGAATGTTTGCTTTTATTACAAAAGATATGTGTTGATTACTTGGCAAATAATTGTAATAAGTTATTACATCAAGTATAAACATTGAAAACCCGGCACCAACTTGAAATCCAAATCTTCCAAAGTCTTCTAAAAAATTTTGCTTATTTCTATCAAGCTTGAACTGATGTAAATTTTCGAAGTATGCGTACTCAATCCCGGCATCAACAATTGGCATAAGCAGCACTACATTTTCAAGAACAGGATGAAAATAATATCTGACACCTGAAGAAATTAAAATTACATTGCTTGAAAATGAAGAATAATCTGATTTTTTATAAAGGTCCTGTCTGCCAGGAAAATGTCCATATCCAACTGTTGCGTATAAAAAAAATGGAATGAAGATATTATCCGTATAAGAGAAAGTTACATCAAATCCAACCCCGATATTACTGTTTTTATTTAGAGTGCCAACGGGAAACTTTGGACCAACTCCCACAGCCATGAACAAGCCCTTTGCTTCACCAAATTTTATAATCTGAGCACTTGATATTGAAGCAAAAAATAAAAAAACCATTAAGATAATTTTCTTAATCATAAATTTTTATTTACCAAATAATTTAGTTCCTATTCCATATTTGAAAACAAGTTCACCGCCATAATGAGCTGTTAATAAAACAATAATTACACCAATAAAACTAAGCAAAACAAATATTAATTGATATTTTCTAAAAAATTTTTTCTTAATCAACAAATAAGTTCTAACAAAAATTAGAGCTGTAAAATACCAGACTGTCACATTAGCATAATCTTGATGTCTTTCAATTAATTTATATAATTCATTTTTTGTGATATTGTTAATTACTGATTCATAAGCCTGATTTCCTGTGAGCACAGATAAAATTGCACTCAACATTCCAAGTATTAATAATATGTAAGAACTTTTAGTTAAATAATCTTTCTTTAAAATGAAGCCCAGAAATTCGAAAACAGAATAAATCACAAATAATGATACAGAAAAATGAACTATCTTAGGATGCAGATTTGAAAGTAATTCCATTAGTTTTTTCAAAATAATTTGTTAATCTTAAAAATTAATTTTAACCGCATAACACACTCCCACCATTTACATTCAGAATTTCTCCATTAATGTGTCTTGCTAAGTCTGATGCAAGAAAAAGAACGGGTCCGGCAATATCTTCTGCAGTAGCAATTCTTCCCACAGGAATTTCTTTACGGACTTTTTCTTTAAACTCTAAATCCGAAAATACTTCACTGCACATTTCTGTATCTACCCATCCAGGTGCAACTGAATTTACAGTGATATTAAAAGGAGCTAATTCAACTGCAAGAGATTTTGTAAATGAAATTATACCACCTTTTGATGCAGCATAGTGAGAGTGATAAGCTTCGCCACGCTGGCCTGCTGTTGATGATATAAAAATCATCCTACCAAAATTATTTTTTTTCATATGTAGCAAACAAGCTTTAGCAAATAAAAATGTAGAAGTCAAATTGATTCTCATTAATTCATTCCAGCCTTCAAGAGTAAGCTTTTCAAGAGTTCCATCATTCCAAATCCCAGCGTTATGGACAAGAATATCAATTTTGCCAAAATCTTTTGAAACATTATCAACCATATCAAAAATTTCTTTTTCTGATTCCATATCAACCTTGTAAGCTTTTACCATATCTGGAAATTCTTTTTCAAGAAGTTCAGCTCTTTGTTTAGAATTCTTGTAAGTAAATGCAACTTTTGAATTTGCTTTTACAAAATATCTTACACAGGCTTCTCCAATACCACGAGAACCACCTGTAATAATTGTTACTTTGTTTTTTAAATCTATCATTAGTACCTCACTTTATATAGAAATAAACCTTTTGCCGGCACAGATTCTCTTGCAATTTTTCTATCTTTTTTAGAAAGAACATCCATCAAATAATTTTCATTCAAATTTTTTTCTGCTGCATAAAGAAGTGTTCCAATTATAGTTCTAACCATTCCATGAAGAAACCGGTTAGCTGAAATATAAAATAATGTTAAATCCTTTAATCTGCGCCATCGAATTTCATTTACAGAACAAATTTTGTTTTTAATTTCTTCATTTACTTTTGAAAATGAAGTAAAATCATGTTCACCTAAAAAAACTTTGCTCATTTGATTTAATCTGTCAATATCAATTTTTACAATTGGCGGATATAAATAAGAATATTTATTAAAAAATGGAGATTTAATGTGTGTGAAAATATAGATATAACTTCTGCTTTTAGCATCATATCGTGCATGAAATGATTCATGAACTTTTTCAATTTTTTGAATAGATATATCATCAGGCAGAATGGAATTCAAAGAGTATTGAAATTTATTCAAGTCAATTTCTTTTTCTGTTCTGAAATTTGCAGTTTGATGAAAAGCATGAACACCTGTATCTGTTCTACCTGAACCAATTAAATTTACTCTTTCCTTCAATATTACTTCTATTGCACTAATTATTTTTTCCTGAACAGTTACCGCATTTCGTTGTATCTGCCATCCTGCATAATTAGTTCCATCGTATTGAATATAAAGAAGAAAGTTATTCATAATAAATTTGAATTTTATTACAAAAGTTACAGAAAAAATTTATTAATCATTTTCTGGAAAAATATTTTTTAAAAAATGAGAAAAACTAAATTTTCTTGTTGTTTTTTAAAAATCGAAAAATTAGATTGTCGTTCGACTAATAAAAATTAGGTTGATTATTCTAATCAATGGATAATCATATTTTTATCAAAAATAATTTCTCTACCAAATTAATTTAATTAACTAATTCCATTAACCAAAAAGGGGTGTGTATGAAAAAAGTAATACCACTTTTATTGCTACTTGCTCTAATACCAACCCTTCTTTTAGCTCAAAACACATTCAGAGTAATGGGAAGGGTAACAGACACAAAAGGGGAACCTCTTGTAGGAGCAAATGTTTTTATTAAAGCTCTCAATATTGGAGCAGCAACAGACCTCGATGGGAAATACTCATTCGAAGTGTCTAAAGACCTCGCAAAAGGTCAGCAGGTTGTTCTAAGTGTAACTTACGTTGGCTACAAATCACAATCAGTTAATATTATTCTTACAGGAAATTCTATTGAACAAAACTTTCAATTAGAAGAAGATATTTTCGAAAGTGAAACAATTGTAGTTACTGGTATTGCATCAAGAACTTCAAAATCGGTATCAGAAATTGCGGTCTCAAGAATACCTGCAGCTGAATTAACCGCAGTTCAAAGTTATCAAGGTATTAATCAATTATTAAGTGGTAAAGTAGCCGGCGTTCAATTAAAACCAACTTCTGGAAATGTTGGTGGTGGATTCAGCTTTTTTGTTCGTGGTGGCGGTGGATTAAATGGTGATGAACAACCAATGATTTTTGTTGATGGAATTAGAGTTGATAATACAGAAATTGTAGGCTACGGAAGAGGTGGACAGGGATTTAGCATTCTTGCTAATCTAAATGTTCAGGACATCGAAAAAATTGAAGTATTAAAGGGACCAGCCGCAGCTGCAATGTATGGTACTAATGCTTCTAATGGTGTTGTTATGATTACAACTAAATCAGGAAAGTTAATGCCTGGTTTAGGTAAAGCTGTATCTATTGATTACAAATATAACTTTGGAATCAACACTCCTTCATTCAAGTATAAAACTGAAGATTTTCTCTCAGTAAAAGATAACGACAGAGCTAATAAAATTTATAAAGATGGTTTTATAAGAGACCACTTTATTAGTGCTTCTGGTGGAACGGGAATATTGAGATATTATGCATCTTTCCAGAATCGAATTGAAGAAGGAATACTTGACCCAATTAAGGGAGACCGTAAAACTTTCAAAGTTAATGTTGCAGCTTATCCTGCAGATAACTTAAGCATGAAATTTAATACTGGATTTGCATATAATTTCATGCAAGCACCAAATAATGATAACAACATTTACGGTTATCTTGGCAACACACTTTTAGCATTATGGGCTTTTACGGATAGTGCTGCTGTTGCAAATTTCCAAGACAAAAACAATAACAATCAATTTCTTGGTTCTTACAGCATAACATGGTCACCAATTCCAAATATGGATGTCAATGCTTCCGTCGGTATGGAAGATTCTGATTGGAGACAAGACCAAATCTATCCAGCACAATATAAATATGGAACAATCAACAAAGGTTCAAAAAGAATTTACAACAGACATTTTAGAGGTTTTACTTATGATTTGAATGCTCGTTATTCTTATGATATAATTGAAGGATTAAGAAGTACATCTATTATTGGTACACAAATTTCTGACCGCAGAGTTCAAACAAGTTTTATGAATGCTGAACAGTTTGGTTCTCAATACATAATGAACATTGGTTCAGGTGCTACAATAAGAGAATATAACGAAGGTGCAGCTCACAACCGTGATGCTGGCATTTACTTCGAAAATGACTTTTCTTATAAAGATACTTATTTCTGGACTTTGGCAGTTAGAAGAGATTATGCAAGTGCCGTTGGCCGTAAAGCTCCAGCAATCACATATCCAAAAGCCAGCTTTGCTCTGCGTCTTGATAAAATGTTTGAACTTCCAAAAGAAATTGATTTATTAAAACTAAGAGCAGCTTATGGTGTAAGTGGTCAATTACCAGCTAATGATGATGGTATTCCATTGTTATGGTCTGCTGTAAACGCTGGCCATGGAATAGGTGCAGTATTAAATGCAATTGGAAATGAATCAATAAAACCAGAAGAAATAAAAGAAATCGAAGTTGGATTCGAAACAGAATTTTTAAATATGTTCTCACTTGAATTTACTTACTTCAGACAAAATGCAAGCAATTCAATTGTTGACAAACAGAATGCTCCTTCAACTGGTCTTACTGCAAGTGCCGTTCCATTTAATATTGGTGGGATGAAAAACTGGGGCTTTGAATCTCTGTTGCAATTTAACCCAATTAGAGGAAGAGATTATAATTTATCATTCTCCTTCATCTGGAACTACCAGAACAATGAAGTAACTGATTTAGGAGGCGCTCAACCTATCTTTGACGGCTTTGATGTCAATGTTATAAAAGAAGGCATGAGAAAACATGAATTCTATACATGGAAAACAAAAGGTGCTAAGTTTGATGCAAACGGTAAATATATCGGCGTTGAAGCTACTGAAGATAGAGTTGATTTAGGAAATCCATATCCAGACCATTATGGTTCTTTCACAGTTAACTTTAGATTCTTAAAGAACTTCAATTTCTATGCTTTGGCTGAATATGGATTAAATAATAAAGTTTATAATCTTACAAAACAATTTGCTATTCAATACAGCAACAATACAACTTATGAAGAATTAAAAGCTAAATTAGGACTTACAACAAAATATCCAGAAATTCAGAGGTTAGAAGTTGGTTCAGCTGAATATAAAGCTGCTGCAGAAAAATATGCAAGCATGAACTATGTTTATGATGGAAACTTCATTGAAGATGCCGATTTCCTTGTTATTAGAGAATTAAGTTTGAGTTATGATTTCACAGATTTAATTTCAGAATTTATCCCTGGTAATTACATCCGCAATTTTGTTGTAGGATTCTCAGCTTACAATATGTTTAAGTTCTCTAAATATACAGGTGCAGATATTGAAGTTAACTTTGATGGCAGCAGAAGCTTATCACGTGGACAGGATTTCTTGACACTTCAGAATCCTAAAGTTTTCAACTTCTGGTTCCAAATTGGATTTTAATTGAAGGAGAAATGAATATGAAAAAAATAAAATTATTAAAATTCGTCCCACTACTTGTATTTCTCACAGTATTTGCCTGTGAAGATTATGTAACAAGTGTTGACCCATTTATTGATAGAGTAGAAGATGCTGTGCTTGATAGAGAAGACCAGGTTAATTTTCTTGTAATTGGTGTTCAAGATGCAGCAGCATTTTGTATTGATGATTTATTCATCGCTGCTGATGGATTATCCGACCAATTATTCTTTACAAGAGCTGTTCGAAATGCTACCTATCCAACTTATGAACAAATTGATTTGGGTGATATCTTATTAGATAACAACTCAATTGATGCAGCTTATACACCTTTACATCGTTTTAGAAAATATGCCGATACTTTAATTGCTCGAATTGATAGAATTACATTTAAAGATGAAAGTATTAAAAAGAATGGATTATATAATGCATATTTATATGGAGGTTTGGCTCGATACTTCAGTGCTACATACTTTGGTTTAACACAAGAATCAGGCGGCGATGCTATTAATAGAAGTGCAATTATTCCATCAGCTCAATTATACAATCTTGCAATTGATAAATGGAAAAATGCATTAAATTTTGCTGCAACCGATGCTCAAAAAAGATTGGTTAATTCTCTAATTGCACGTGCTTACCTCTTCAAAGGAGATTATGCAAATGCTGCTACTTATGCAAAAGATGGAATGAAAAATGGTGATCCAGTATTTGATGCAAAATATAATACGTTAAATGACAATAACTATCGTGTTCAGGCAGGTGAATTGCGTTCGCAATTTGTGCTTACACAAAGAATGGTAGATTATGTAACTAAAGACCCAAAAGAAGCTAACAGAATTCCGTTTAAAAAAGCTTCACTCGCAACTGGAGCTACCGGTACTTTCTACTATCAATACAAGTATAAACTCGATGCAGGAACTGGTTTAATTACTGGTATTCCCTTGATGACATGGCAGGAAAATAATTTAATGTTAGCCGAACTTATTTTAAGAGGAGCAGCAACAGGTGACGCACTTGCTTTAGTAAACGAAGTTAGAGCATCTCATCAAATTGACCCATTAACAGAAATTACTTTGAATGACCCATCAAAACCAAGTATTGTTGAAGAACGTGATAAAGAACTTTGCTTCCAGGGAATGAGATTGCCAGACCAGAGAAGATTCGGAATATGGCATTTACCAGGTAAATGGCAATATCTGCCTATTCCTGAAGGTGAAAGAAACGAAAATCCAAACTTCTAAAAACAAAGAGGCTGACCATCTGGTCAGCCTCTCTTTTATTAAAAACTTTTTCTGAAATTAATTGATATTGTCGCTGGTAAACCTGAATTTGTAGAAGTACTAACTACCCAACTAACTTCATTTGAAATGTTTTTATTATAAGCAGAAATAAGTCTTACTGCATTAATTGCACTTATTAATCTGTTCAATATCAATGCACCAATTGCAAATCTTACATTGTTATATGCCTGCTCACTTGAAAGCCACATTTGTCGATATTCCTTTCTCTGATTTTCACTTTCCCATTTCCAGTAATTTGTTTTTGGGTCATATACATTATAAAATTCCCGATTCAACTCTTTAATGCGATTATATTCATCTATACTAATATAAATTCCTATTGTAGCAAAATAATCTGAATCTTTTTCATTCAGGTTTACACCGCCTTTTGATTGAGCAAACGACTTGTAATTATCTTCTTTCCATTTTCCATAAATATTAAATCCAGCAAATACACCCCAGAGAACACCATCGGTAATTGTAAAATATTTCCCGCTTTCATAATTGTTTGCATATAATTCGCCCATTCCTGGTATTAACATAGAAAATAAAATTCCAAGTGCAGGATTCTTTTTTTCTTTTAATTCAATAGAATTATTGTAACTAATTTTTTCTAAGTTATCCTGTAAGAAATTTTCATTTTGCATTTTCTCAGAATTATTTCTCTGCAGTTGCAAACGAAGTTCAAAGAAATTTTCTCTTTGTGAAGTTTGAGAAAAAATTGTTGATGAGATTAAGAATAAGAAAAATAATTTTTTCATAATTCAACCTGTTTTAGTGATAGTTCTGCTGTAGCAATATTCTCATCAACCCCCGTTATTTTTACATTTATAAATTGATTAATTAATTGTTCATCATAAGGAATTTTTATTCTTATATAATTTGATGAAAATCCTTTCATAAATCCATTATGATTTTCAGCTTCAAAAAGTACTGTTTGTTCTCTGCCAATCATAGAACGATAAAATTCATTTCTTTTTTTGTCACTTAAAATTCTCAGCATATTATTTCTTTTCTTTCGTTCGGCAATATCAACTTTCCCCGGTAAATTTATAGCTTTTGTATTTGGCCTTTCTGAATAAGTAAATACATGCAGATATGCAATTGGCAAATCTTTTAAGAAATTATATGTTTCAAGAAAATCATCATATGTTTCGCCAGGGAATCCAACAATTACATCAACTCCTATTGCAAGCTCTTTAATTTTTGTAACTGCTTTATAAATTAAATTAAGGTAATCTTCAGCTTTATACCGTCGCTGCATCAATCTTAATATTTTATTGCTTCCGCTTTGAAGTGGAATATGAAGATGATTGCAAATTTTATTTGTGCTTGCTATTAAATCAATTAAATCATCATTCAATAAATTTGGCTCAATAGAACTTATTCTAATTCTATATTCACCATCAACTTTTAATAAATCATTTAATAAAGAATAAAGATTATAACCGAAAGATTTTCCATAATCTCCAACATTAACTCCGGTTAAAATTATTTCTTTGTAATTTGAATTCAGCAGTTGCTTAAATTCATTTACAATTTCATCTGGTTTTGCACTTCTACTTTTTCCACGTGCAAGGGGAATTGTACAAAATGAGCATTTGTAATCACAGCCATCCTGAACTTTGAAAAATGCACGGGTTCTATCATTAGCTTCGGCTGAAAAGGATGAATAAAAAGAATTCAATTCCTCTGTAGGTGTGACATAAATACACGAAAGATTTTTCTTTTCTTCTTTCCTGAGTGTGCTGAGTCTGTTTGAAATTTCAAAATCATTAATGTAGTTAAAGAGATTAAATTTTTCGTTGCTTCCCAAAACAGCACTTACTCCTTTAATCTTTGCAATCTCTTCTGGTCTTAATTGGGCATAACATCCTGTAACAATAACATAAGCATCAGGATTGTTTCTCAAAGCTCTTCTTACAATCTGCCGGCATTCTTTTTCAGCATTTTCAGTTACACTGCAAGTGTTCACAACATAAACATCTGCTGAATCATTATAATCAACAATATCAAAACCTCTTTTTAAAAATTGTTCACTAATTGTTGTTGTTTCAGAAAAATTTAATTTACATCCCAATGTGTAGAATGCAACTTTTTTATTCATAAGAAATACTTTCTTAAAATTATTAAAGCTGTTAGAAAATTAATTTTACAATTGAATCAAAGCAAGTTCATACATCATTAAAATAATAAACGGGCTGAGTTTTATTCAACAACTGAATAAATCTACAGCCCGAACTAAATTTAACTCTGAATATTTATTCAGACTTTTGTTCTTCCTGTTTTGGAGTTTCAGTCTGTGGCGGCTGAGGAGGTGCTGGTGGAATTTTATCATCATATAAATTAAAGTCCGATGAATCAAATTTACCTGCATCAGCCTGTCTTATATCCTCAACAGTAACTTTATCAAGTTTATGCTTGGTTATATATTCAGCAATTTCTTCATCAGATTTTTCTTTCAATACAGCTAATGCACTTAGAACTATCTTTTTATTTTCCTTATCAAATTCTACTACTTTCAGTTCGAGTTTAGTACCTATCGGGAAGCAGTAAGATAAATTTTTAATCTTAGAAGTTGATAATTGAGTAGCAGGAATAAATCCATCAACACCAAGTGGAAGTTCTGCTATTAATCCTTTTTCAATAATTCGAACAACTTTACCTTCTGTAACTTTTCCAACTGCATAAACAGATTCAAAACCGTCCCATGGATTTGGATTAATTTGTTTATGACCTAAAGATATTTTTCTTTGCTCTGTATCAACACTCAGAACAATTACATCAATTTTTTCACCTTTTTTAACAACTTCGCCGGGGTGACGAATTTTCTTTGTCCATGATAAATCTGAAATATGAATTAATCCATCAATACCGGGTTCGAGTTCAACAAACACACCAAAGTTTGTAAGATTTCTTGCAATTCCAGTATGACGCGAACCAACGGGATATTTCTTTACTATGTCCTGCCATGGATCGGGAGTTAATTGTTTCATTCCAAGAGAAATTTTCTTTTCTTCCTTATCAAGACTCAAAATTACTGCTTCGACAACCTGGCCCATTGATACAAATTGCGAAGGATGACTTATATGTTGAGTCCAGCTCATTTCAGAAATATGAATTAATCCTTCAATACCTTTTTCAATTTCAATGAAAGCACCATAATCTGTAAGAGAAACAACTCGACCTGAAACTTTATCTCCAACTTTATATTTCTCATCAATGTTTTCCCATGGATGAGGTTGAAGTTGTTTTAAGCTAAGTGAAATTCTTTTCTTTTCTTTATCATAGTCTGTTACTACTACTTTAATTTTCTCATCAAGTTTAACTACTTCACTCGGATGATTAATTCTTCCCCAGCTTAAATCAGTAATATGGATTAAGCCATCAACACCATTGAGGTCAACAAAAACACCAAAATCAGTAATTGCTTTTACAGTTCCTTCAAGAACCTGACCTTTTTCAAGTTTTTCAAGAATTTCCTTTCTCTGGTCTGCAATAGTTTCTTCAATTAATACTTTATGAGATACAACGATGTTTTCTGCTGGCTCATTAACCTTAACAATTTTGAAATCCATTGTTTTACCAACATAAGCATCAAAGTCTCTAACTGGACGAATATCAATTTGTGAACCTGGCAAAAATGCTTCGACACCCATCAAGTCAACAACCATTCCGCCTTTAATTCTCTTTAGAATTTTTCCTGGAATAACTTTGTCATTTTTATAAGCATCCATAACCTTAGCCCAGATTTTAAGGAAATCTGCTCTCTTTTTGCTGAGCACTAAATTTCCTTCCTCGTCTTCAACACTTTCTATTACAATATCAATTTTAGAACCGATTTTGATTTCTTCTGTTGAACTGAATTCTGATTTGGGTATTGTACCATCTGATTTGAATCCAACATCGACAACAACATTATCTCCATCAATTCCAACAATAGTACCCTGAATTATTTCTCCTTCTTTGATATCACGGAAGGATTCAGAATAAAGTTTGGATAATTGTTCAAGTTCTTCTGATGAATATTCTTCAGCATTTACGAACTTAGCCTGTTCTGAAAGTTTTTGCATTGTATCTTTTTGTAAATCGGACATTAGTCCTCCTACTTTAATTTTACTGCTTACGTCTTTCCGCCATCAAAGAAAGTCGTTGCAGCATTTTTTAATTATACATTAGTTATTTACTGATGGCAAAAACTTAATAATTAATTTCAATTCCTTTGCTTTTTAAAACTTCGTTAACTTTTTTCAGTAAAAAATCTAAATCCTGTTCTGGGGTAAAGCCTGTATTATCAAATTCAATTGCATCATCTGCTTTTTTAAGAGGAGAAACTTTACGTCCGCTATCTATTTTATCTCTTTTTTCGAGATTTGCTTTAACTTCTTCAAAAGTAATTGGAATATTTTTTTCCTGATATTCTTTTAGTCTCCTTTGTGCTCTTGTATCAAGCGAAGCAGTTAAAAAAATTTTAACATCTGCATCGGGGAACACAACTGTTGTTACATCTCTTCCTTCAGCAATAATATTTCCTTTGCTTCCAATTGACTTCTGAATTTTTACCATTTCTTCTCTTACTTCTGGAATTGCACTAATTTCACTGACTTTTGAATTCACTTCTGCACTTCGGATTTTATCTGTTACTTCCACACCATCAACAAAAACTCTTGTTATACCATCTTCGAATTTTAAACTCAGATTAATTTTTTTTGTCATATCAATCACTGCATCAACATCATCAGCAATACCTTTTTGAAGTGCCATAAAAGTTATAGCACGATACATTGCGCCAGTATCCAGATAGTTAAATCCAAGTTTTTTTGCCAGATTTTTAGCAGCAGTGGATTTGCCTGAACCAGCAGGACCGTCTATTGCTATTATAATTTTCTTCAACATTGGGTTACAAAAATAGGAAAAGAGAATAGACGCCGCAAATTTAAAACATAATTTTTTCTTAGGATTTGATAATACGATTCTGGCTGTCAACCCTTAAGATTTTTGGTGAATAATTTTTTAGTTCTTCTTCTGCATAATTTGCATAACTTGCAATTATTATCATATCCCCAATTTGAACCATACGTGCAGCAGCTCCATTTAAAATTACTTCACCGTCATTTCCATAAATTACATAGGTAGAAAATCGAGCTCCATTATTGATGTTATAAACATCTACTTTTTCATATTCCAGAATATTTGCTTCCATGCATAAAGATTTATCAATAGTAATTGAACCCTCATAATTTAAGTTGGCATCTGTAACTACAGCTCTATGAATTTTTGATTTTAACATCTCTCTCATCATGTTGTCACCTCTTTTTCTTTATTCATATTGTAAGCAATAAGTAAACCATTCAATACTAAAGTTGGAATCATGATGTCAAATAATTTAGCATTCTCAAATAATCTGGAAAAACCTCCTGTTCCAATTACAATTGGTTCTTCTTCTTTGAAAGCCTCTTCTTTTATTCTTTGTTTTAATTCTTTAACCATACCAATTTGACCAAAGTATAAACCAGATTGAATACTTTCTACTGTTGAGCGGCCAATGACTTCATTCATTTCTTTTATTTCAACAGCTGGAAGCTGAGCAGTTTTGCTTTCAAGAGCTTCCATAGAAATTTTTATTCCCGGCAAAATTATTCCACCGAGATATTCTTTATTCTTATTTATAACACAAAAAGTAGTGGCAGTGCCGAAATCTATTACAATTAAATTTTTGTTTGGAAATATTTGAGTTGCTGCAATTGCATTAGCGATTCTATCTGCTCCAACTTCAACTGGATTTCGATATTTAATTTTTAATCCTGTTTTTACACCCGGTCTTAAAAAAAATGGTTCTATATTAAAATATTTCACACAACCTGCTCTCAATGAATGATTCAAATCTGGGACCACACTGCATATTGATATTCCTTTTATTTTTTCTGGTTCAATTTTATTTTCTCTAAGTACATTTCTTAAAAATATTCCAATCTCATCAGAAGAAAATTCCTGACGCGAAGTTTTTCTAAATTGAATTACTAATTCATCTTTTTCGAATACACCTCCATGAATTTGTGTATTCCCGACATCAATACATAGAATCATTTTTCTTATTCTCCAATTTTTGAAAAATTAATTTTTCTAAATTTATTGACAAATCAAAATTTGTTTCAGCTGCAACTGAGTTCATTTCATTATTAAAAATAAAAAAGTTTTTCTGAATATTATTTTCATCACGATTACTCAAATCGTTCTGAACAACAAAGTCGCATTTTGACCTTTCAAAAATTTTTCTAACCTCATTAATTCTTTCTTCTTCAACAGGAGTATCTGTGAATTTAAATGCAACTACAATTAAATTTTTATTCAGTGAATAATCTTTTAGCCTGTCTAAAATTTTAAAATTCTTTCTTAGATGAAGAATAATTTTTTCTGCTTCTGAATTAATTTTTTTTCTAAATGGTAATTCTATTTTTTCATCATTTAATTCAATAAAATCGAGTGTAAAATCGCTTACAGCTGCATTATGAATTACAACATCATAATTTTCACTTTGTAATAGATTTCTGATTTTCTCATTTAAGTCATTAAAATCAGTAAAAGAAATTAGTCGACATGGTGCTGATGGAATTTTAGCATCATAAGAATAAAGATAAGTAACATTATGATTTCTTCTGATAAAATAATTGGCAATTTCTGCTGCTGTTCTGCCTGTGCTTAAATTTGTTAAAAAACGAACATTATCAATTTTTTCTTTAGTGCCGCCACCAGTCAATAATATTTTTAACTTCTTTTCAGGTTCGTTCAATTTTTTCAATGCAATTAAAATATGTTCAAAGATTTCATCTGGTTCTAAAAGTTTTCCTTTTCCAATATCGCCGCAAGCCAAATAACCTTCAGCAGTTGGTAAAATTTTCACACCCCATTTGGATAATTTTTTCAAAGATTCTTGTGTGGCAAAATGATTATACATATTTGTATTCATCGCAGGAGCTATCAAAAATGGTTTATTCCAATCATGAGCAAGAAAAAGTGATGTAATTAAATTATCGGCAATGCCAGCAGCAATTTTGTTAATTGTATTTGCAGATGCAGGACAAATTATTATCAAATCAGCCCACTTGATAAGATTGATATGACTCATCATTTCACCGCTTTCAAAAGTATCTGTAAAAACTTTATTATTAGATAAACCTTCGAGTGCGGCTTCCCCAATAAATTTTAATGCACTTTCTGTTGCTACAACTTTAACTTCAAAACCATTTTGAACAAGTTTTGAAATTAAGTATGCGCTTTTGTATGCTGCTATCGAGCCTGTTATTCCAAAAAGAATTTTATAATTTGACATTGTCAATCAACCTCACTTTTCCGACATGAACGGCTCCAAATCTGCGTCCTTCAAATTCTTCAATGTAATCTACTTTGAAACCGAGTTCCTCAAGTTCTTTCTTAATTTGTTCTTTAGTTTTATTTGATGCTAAAAGTTTCGGGAAGTTCAAAGCAAATTCTCTTTCTTCCTTAGATAATAAAAGATTTCTTGAGCTTAGTGCAAGTCCATCTTCATCTCGAACAATTGGACATGGAATTATTTCAATATCCATAAAAAATGCTTTACACATCCCATCAATTAATTTGAGCTGTTGATAATCTTTTTCTCCAAAGTATGCTTTGTGAGGACGAATAATATTAAAAAGCTTCATTACAATAGTTAGAACTCCTTCGAAATGTCCGGGACGAAATGCACCACATAATTTTTTACTGAAGTCTGTTTCTACAATTCTGTATTTGTAATTGTCCTGATAAATTTCTTCATACTCTGGATAAAACAGAAAATCCACATTGTGATTTTTTAATATCGCCAAATCTTCTTCAAAAGTTCGAGGATAATTTCTTAAATCATTCGGGTCATTAAATTGAGTTGGATTGACAAAGATACTTACAACTGAAATATCATTTTCATTTACACATTTTTCAATTAATGAAATATGTCCTTTATGAAGAGCTCCCATAGTTGGCACAAAACCAACTGTTTTATTTTTGAGCTCGTCAGAATTTCTGATTTCTTTCCATTCAGAAATTTTTTTAATTATTCTGGTCATCAGTAACTCTCTTCTTTGTTAGGATAATTTTGATTTTTAACATCATCATTAAATTTATTTAGTGAATTTAAAATCAGCTCGAAGCCGTTGAGATATTTTCGCAAAAATTTTGGTTGAAAATCTTTTGACATGCCAAGCAAATCCTGCAGCACTAAAATTTGTCCATCAGTAAAAGGTCCTGCACCAATTCCAATTGTGGGAATTGATAATTCTTTCGTGATTTTTGCAGATAATTCAGAAGGCATCATTTCAAGAACGATTGCAAAACAACCTGCATCTTCAAGTTTTTTTGCATCATCAAGAAATTTTTCTGCTGCCTTTTCATCTTTTCCCTGCAATTTGTATCCTCCAAATTGATGAACAAATTGAGGAGTCAATCCAATATGTCCCATGACAGGAATTCCTGAATTAATCACATATTGAATTAGTTCAAGATTATCATCTGCTCCTTCAATTTTAACAGCCTGTGCGCCTGCTTTCATTAATTTATCAATTGATTCCATTAAAAAACTAATACCTTTTCGATTCGATAAAAATGGAAGGTCCGAAATCAGTAATTTATTTTTCAATCCTCGCTTTACTGCTGCTGTATGATAACACATCATTTCAATTTCTGCATTTATTGTTGTTTCAAAACCATGCATAACCATTGCTGCACTATCTCCTACAAGAACAGCATCAATATCACTTTCATCAATTATTTTTGCTGACCAATAATCATAACAAGTAACCATTGAAATTTTCTTACTCTGACTTTTCAGTTTTTTAAATTCATTTACAGTTTTCATTTTTATGCACCACAGGAATAGAATGATTTAAATTGATTAACAGATAGAATTGAATTAAACCACGGATAAAATAAAGTAGGAATTATAATGTGATATAAAAAAGGAATGACTTTAACAACTTGGTCTGGTACCTGTCTCATCGATCAAGTCCTTTATTGTAGTTATTTTGTTCGAGTTAAATTGTAACCGTTCTAATTAAAGAATCGGTTCATTTTGATGCAGCAAAAATAACAATTGAGAAAGAATATTTCTATAAATTTAATTTCTCAATCCAATGCCTTTAACATCGTGCACGACTTCAAAAAGATAATTTTCTGAAGCCATTAAATCTTTCAGTGTGAGGTTATCAACAATTACATCAATTGCATCTTGAATAATTTTCCATAAAGAGCGTATTGAACAATCAATTGAATTAGTACAAAAGTCTGATATACCTGAATGATGCTGGCAAAAATTTTCATCATATAATCTTCCGCCAAGAACATTCAACACATCACGAATTTTAATTTGCTCAGGTGGTTTTGAAAGTGTGTAACCACCTGCCTGTCCTCTTTCTGCAATTAAAAATCCTCCCAATCTTAAAATTCGTAAAATCTTTCCCACATTATGCTGCGACATTTTTTCAGCTCTTGAAATTTCTGGGATTGTAAGAGTTTTACCAACCTGATAAAATTTTGCGATTCTCAATAATAATCTTAATCCATATTCTTCTTGCGTACTAAATTTCACTTTTACCTCTTTTATCTTTTACTCAATTATTTCATTTCACAAAGATTTTTTTATCTGTGAAAATCTGTTCAATCTGTGTCATCTGTGTTCCATTAATAAAAATTGCTTTTACTATTGAGAAGCTAATTTATTCTTATAAATATTACATAAAATATCTATGAATCAATTTGTATCTTTGAGCCGCATGATATTGCATGAACAAGTTTTGCATATTTTTCCGGCGATATAGAAGGACCCTTTCTCTTACAATATTTATCAAAAACATTTTTCAATTCTTCTGCTATTTCTTCTGCATATCTTCCTTCAATTTTATGGCGAGGTAAAAAATATACAAGTTCGCCATTGTCAAACAAAGCCATTGAAGGCGATGAAGGCGGATATTGACTTAAATATTTTTCTCTAAGAAAATCTACTGCATCTCTATCCATTCCAGCAAAAACTGTAATAAATTTATCTGGAATTGTATGATGCTGCAAAGCTAATGTAGCAGCAGGACGAGCACTGCCTGCAGCACAACCACAAACAGAATTTATAACTACAAAAACAGTTTCACCATTTTTTTGTGATAATACATCTTCAACTTCCTGCGGAGTTTTTGTTTCTTGAAAGCCGACATAAATTAATTCATCCCGCATTGGTTGAACAGCTTCTGGATCATACAATGGTGGTTTCATATTTATTTCAAACATGATATTCCCTTTCTTATTGTTTATAGAAACCCTAATTCAAACTTTGCTTCTTCACTCATTTTATCCATAGACCACGGTGGTTCCCAGACTAAATCAATATAAACATCTTTCACACCTTTAACACTTTGTACTTTATGTTTTACTTCTGGCGGTAAACTTTCTGCAACTGGACAATGCGGCGAAGTCAATGTCATCTTAATGTAAACATTTCCTTCATCATCAATCTTTAACTCGTATATCAATCCTAATTCCCATATATCAACTGGAATTTCAGGATCATAGCATGTTTTTAAAACTGCAATAATATCTTGTTCAAGTTTTCCTTTATCAATCATAATTTATGCGAACATTTGTTTTACTTTTTTCAAACTTTCTACAAATTTATCAATCTCTTCCTTTGTATTATAAAAAGAAAATGATGCTCTTGCAGTTGCAGGAATATTAAATCTTTTCATGATAGGTTGAGTGCAATGATGCCCGGTTCTGATTGCAATCCCATCAGTATCGATAATTGTTCCAATATCATAAGGATGAATCCCATCAATTATAAATGAAATTACAGATGCTTTATTTTTTGCAGTTCCAATTATATGCAAACCTTCTACTTCAGATAATTTTTGAGTAGCATATTCAAGTAATGAATTTTCATAAGCAATTAATTCACTTCTATCGAACTGATTTAAATAATCAATTGCAGCACCAAGTCCAATACCACCTGCAATGTTTGGGGTTCCGGCTTCGAACTTGCGAGGTATATCTTCAAAAGTAGTTTTTTCAAAAGTTACTGTACGAATCATATCACCACCGCCTTGATAAGGAGGCATCATTTCGAGATATTCTGTTTTACCGTATAAAACACCAATACCAGTTGGACCAAAAACTTTATGTCCTGAAAAAACATAAAAATCTGCATCAAGTTCTTGAACATCAATTTTTAAATGCGACATAGCCTGTGCACCGTCAATTAAAACTGGAATGTTATGTGAATGAGCAATTTTAATAATTTCTTTTACTGGATTTATGGTTCCGAGAGTATTAGAAATATGAACAACTGAAACAAGTTTTGTTTTTTCTGTTATTAATTTTTTGAAAGCATCTAAATCAAGTTCGCCAGCATCATTAATTGGAATAACTTTCAATTGAATATTTTTTCTGTCTCTTATTAATTGCCAAGGAACAATATTCGAGTGATGTTCCATATTTGATATTATAATTTCATCTCCTTCTTTGAAATATTTTGTCCTGCAAAGAGTAGAAGCGACAAGATTGATTGCTTCTGTGGTTCCTCTTACAAATATAATTTCAGAAGCACTAATTGCATTAATAAATTCTTTTACTTTTAATCGAGCATTTTCATATTGTTCTGTTGCAAGCTCACTTAAGAAATATAATCCTCTATGAATATTTGCATTATCATAAGTATAATAGTGAGTAATTGCATCAATTACAGTTTGTGGTTTTTGAGTAGTTGCAGCATTATCGAGATAGATTAGAGGTTTTCCATTGACCAATCTTTTTAGAATTGGAAAATCGTTGCGAACTTCCTCGACATTAAATTTTCTTTTTACTTCTGTAATAGAATTAATCACAATTCACCTAAAATTTTTTCAGAAGAATTTATTGATTTTGAATTTCTACACGATGCAAATGTTCAAATATCATATGATTAATCTGCTCTCGCAGTTCTTCAATCTTAATCATTTCAACAACATCATAAGCAAAAGCTCTGATTAAAATTGATTTAGCAAGTTCTTGTGGAACACCGCGGGAACGAATGTAAAATTCTGCTTCTTCATCAAGATGACCCACAGTTGCTCCATGAGTACATTTTACATCATCTGCAAAAATTTCGAGTTGTGGTTTTGTATCAACTCTTGAGCTGCCTGAAAGCAGAATTGATTTATTCTGTTGATATGCATTTGTCTTTTGTGCATTTGGTCTTACAATTATCTTTCCATTAAAAACACCACGTGCATTATCATCTAAAATACCTTTGTATAGTTCATTACTCATACAATTTGGCTTAGCATGGTCAACAAATGTATGATTGTCTATATGCTGTTTCCCTTTTGCAAGATACAATCCATAATAATGTGTTTCATTGTATTCACCATTTAGATATGAGTTAATATCATTCCGCACAAGGTTTCCACCAAAACTCAAATTAAATTGATTGAATATGCTGTTATTCTTTTGAACAGCATGAATTTTTTCGATATGAAAAGAATCATCTTTTTCATCTTGAATTTTGTAATAATCAACGGCAGCATAATCATCAATTAAAACTTCTGTAACAGAATTTGTAAAATATCTGAAATTACCAAATCCTTTATAGTTCATAATTACGCTTAATTGAGAATTCTTACCTGCAATAATTAGATTTTTAGGAGTAGAAAGAATTTGGTTTTCAGTATTTCCATTCAAAAACAAAATCTGAATTGGTTTATCAACAACTACTTTCTCATCAGTCAATATTACAATGCCATCCAATGCATAAATATTATTTAGTGCATTAAAGATATTATCAATATTCGAAATTTTATTAAGATAATTTTTTAATAATTCGGTATTCTCATTAACTAATTTATTAAGACTCCCAACAATCACGCCTTTGGGAAGATTATCCAAATCGCTCAATTCTTCAACAAAAATTCCATTGATAAATGTTGCAAGATAAAAATCAAATCCAGTAAATAAATATTTTTTTATGTCATCAATTGTTAAAGTAGGATTCTTCAAAAAAACAGACGGAACAAAATTTTGCTCAAGAATTGGAGAAACATCGGTGTATTTCCATTCCTCATCTTTTCTTGTAGGAAAATTTAATTCTCTAAATCTTCTAACTGCTTCTTCTCTAAATTCGTTAAAAAATTTATTTTGTTTGCCATTCAATTTTTTCAACATAATATCAAGATTAGAGAGATACCAATCTTTAGTTTTATTATGTATGCTAATTTGATTCATAAATTCATTCCTCTTCAATTAAGCTTTTTGTGTTTCAAGTTCTTCTGAATTAATCCAATCATAACCTTTTTCTTCGAGCAATAATGCTAATTCTTTTCCACCCGATTTTACAATTTTACCTTTTGACAAAACATGAACATAATCCGGCACAATATAATTAAGTAATCTTTGATAATGAGTTACAACAATTACTGCATTTTGTTCATTGTGAAATATATTTACTCCATTAGAAACAATTTTAAGTGCATCAATATCAAGACCTGAGTCGGTTTCATCAAGTATAGCAAGTTTTGGATTCAACATAAGAAGCTGAAAAATTTCATTTCGTTTTTTCTCGCCACCGGAAAATCCAACATTAACAGACCTGCTGATTAATGTATCATCCATGCCAAGTATTTTTGATTTTTCTTTCATCAAGTCCAAAAATTCTTTTGGAGTTAGTTCCGGCTGTCCAAGGTGTTTTCGCTTTTCATTAATTGCTGTTTTCAAAAATGTTGCATTGGTAACTCCTGGAATTTCAATTGGATATTGAAAAGCTAAGAATACACCTTCGCGAGCTCTTTCTTCTGGTTCCATTTCAAGTAAATTTTTTCCTTCGAACCAGATTTCTCCTTCGGTTACTTCATAACTTTTATTTCCTGCAAGAACATTTGCAAGAGTACTTTTGCCGGAACCATTCGGTCCCATGATTGCATGTATTTCTCCGGCTTTTACTTCAAGGTCTATTCCTCTAAGTATTTCTTTTCCTTCAACATTAGCATGTAAGTTTTTTATTACTAACATTTTATTCCTTCTTTTTTGTTATAAAATTTTTTATCCAACACTTCCTTCAAGACTTATTGCAAGAAGTTTTTGTGCTTCTACTGCAAATTCCATTGGAAGTTCTTTAAATACTTCTTTACAAAATCCATTGACAATCATATTAACTGCATCTTCAGTAGAAATTCCTCTCTGGTTCAAATAAAAAATCTGGTCTTCGCCAACTTTAGAAGTTGTGGCTTCGTGTTCAACTTTTGCCGTATCGTTTTCGACTTCAATGTAAGGAAATGTATTTGCACTGCATTTATCACCCATAAGCATTGAATCGCATTGAGTAAAATTACGAGCTCCAATTGCATTTCGTCCTACTTTCACTAATCCACGATAAGAATTTTTACTTCTGCCTGCAGAAATTCCTTTAGAAACAACAGTGCTTTTAGTGTACTTACCGAGGTGAATCATTTTTGTGCCAGTATCAGCTTGCTGATAATTATTTGTTACAGCAACAGAATAAAATTCGCCTACTGAATAATCTCCCTGCAAAATACAACTTGGATATTTCCATGTAATTGCAGAACCAGTTTCGACTTGAGTCCATGAAATTTTGGAATGTTTTCCTCTGCAAGCTCCTCTTTTAGTAACAAAATTATAAATTCCGCCTTTTCCTTCTTTATCACCTGGATACCAATTTTGAACTGTGGAATATTTTATTTCGGCATAATCGAGAGCAATCAATTCAACCACAGCTGCATGTAACTGATTATTATCTCGAATTGGTGCTGTGCATCCTTCGAGGTAACTAACATAAGAACCTTCATCGGCAATAATGAGAGTTCTTTCAAATTGACCTGTTTCCTGAGCATTAATTCTAAAATATGTAGAAAGTTCCATCGGACAACGAACACCCTTCGGTATGTAAACAAATGAACCATCACTAAATACTGCGGAGTTTAATGCAGCATAAAAATTATCTGTGTAAGGAACTACTGAGCCTAAATATTTTTTCACTAAATCAGGATGTTCTCTTATAGCTTCTGAAATAGAACAAAAAATTATTCCTTTTTCTTTCAAAGTTTCCTTAAATGTTGTTGCAACAGAAACAGAATCAAATACAGCATCAACAGCAACTCCTGCTAAAACTTTTTGTTCTTCGAGAGGAATTCCTAATTTTTCAAATGTTCTGAGTAATTCAGGGTCAACTTCGTCAAGACTCTTTTTTTGAGGTCTTTTCTTTGGAGCCGAGTAATAACTTATATCCTGAAAATCTATTGGCGGATAAGTAACATTAGGCCATTTCGGTTCTTCCATTTTTTGCCAATATCGAAATGCTTTGAGACGCCATTCAGTCATCCATTCAGGTTCACCTTTTTTAGAGGAAATTAATCTGATAATATCTTCATTCAAACCCTTTGGAGCAATTTCAGATTCTATATCAGTAACAAATCCCCATTTGTATTCTGATTTGGTTAAATCATCAAGAACTTTCATATCATCAGAAATTTCATCTTTTGGCTTATTTATGTTTTCTTTCAATTCATTCATTTTTACTTCCTTTTAAGAATTGTTGCTGCAAACCTATTGAATCTTGATTATTTTGTCAAGATTAAAATACATAACACAATTCTCATTAAAATCGTTCCAGTTGATTAATTCTTTTTGTTAAATCAAATTTTTTTGAGGTAATAATCAAAATCAATAGTGTTTACAATTTTATAATTGGCTTAAAATTTATTTTAATGAGAATAAATATGAGAATCTACAGAATCAACTTCTTCCTTTATTAATAAGAGATTCTTTAATTTTTCGGTAAGGTTCTTAATGTTGTTTTCAACTTCTTTCTCAGCATACAACTTTTGTTCGATTGTTTTTTTAATAATTTGCCGCATAAGATTTATAATGTTCTCAATTTCTTTGTTGAGAGTATATTTAAACTCTCTAAACGATTCTTGAATTTTATAACGAATATCATAGTTAATCCTTCCGCAATTCATATCAATATTTCTCATAATATTTTCTTTAAGAAGATTTAAGATTACCTTAGCCAGAAAATTATTTGGAGTAATTTTTCTAATAAATCTATAACGAAATATTGATGGTAATTTTGCTGTCTGGAATGAATAATAAAAACAAGTTGCTATCTGCAAGTTAAATGTTGAGATTAATTCTTCGAAATGTATTGTGCCGAGTTCAGATAAATTCTTTACCAATTCATTAATAAAACGATTTGAACCTTTTGAATAATCTTTTAATATATTCTGAAATTTTTCAATAACTTCATTTTCTAATTTTTCTTTTAGAGGGTCAAAACTCTTTTCGATATAATTAAAAAGTTGTTCCTGCAGTTCAATAATTCCATTCTTTTTAATTTCTTCTAAGTAATCGTAAATATTGATGCTTACTTTTTGTTCAATTGAATTATATAATTTCTTACCATAATCATAAATTGTTTCTGTAACATAATCCTGGAGTTGCTTTACTTTGCCAAGAATTAAAATATCGAAGTCGTCTTTGCTTTCATACATTGTCTTTAGTGAATTTTCGAATTCAGAATATTGCTGTTGTAATTTATCAATTGGAGTTTTCAATGTTTGAAGCTGTACTTCCAAAAACAAATTTACTTGATTAAGTATTGAATTAAATCTGTTGAGACTTGATTTAGATAATATTTCTGTTTTGTCATTTTTTAATAATGAATTAATTTCATCAATAATGTTTTGAATTCCACTTTCTTCTATTAATCTTCTGTCTTGTTTTTTGTGTCCTTCGATTGCCTGTTTGGCAGAGAGCAAAAATATTTTTGCTTCATCTTCTCCACAGATGCTTTTCAAAACATTTCTGTTAAAATTAAGTATGCTATCTAAATCTTTTTGACTAATAATGTCTTTCTTATTAAGAACAAAAATAATTTTAGGAACTGATTGATACAGTTTTTTTAAGAATTCGGCTTCTATTTCAGTAATAGGGATATCAGCAGAAAAAATAAAAATTGCAGCATCTATTTTTTCTATAAAAGCATAAGTTGTTTTAGTGTTATGTTCTAATGTAGAGCCAACACCTGGTGTATCAATAATTGAAATTGTTTTAAGAATATCTGAATTAATAAACAGCGTAACTAATTCAACATTCTTTTTATTGTGAGGATTTTTTTCTTCGGCTATATATTCATCAACTTGACTGATGTCGATTATGCTTTCTGTTTTATCATGAAATAATATTTTAGCGTAATCTTTTTCACCGTATTCAATTAATGTAATCACAGAAGTTAATGGAACTACAGCAGTAGGGGCAACTTCTTTGCCCAATAAAGAATTGATAAAAGAAGATTTGCCCCTTTTAAATAATCCCAAAACAACCAGATAAAATTTTTCATTTCTAATTTTTGATGATAACTGTTCAATTTCTTCCTGAAGTTCTTCGTTTTCTAAATCAACAATTATATTTTGAATTCTTTCAATAGAATTAAGGAGTTTTGAGACTTCCATTTTTTCATCCCCTGTTCTTAAAAGCTTTTATTCCTGCAAATACACAATTATTGGATAATTCTTCTTCTATACGAATCAGTTGATTGAATTTAGCAATTCTTTCACTACGGCAGCCACTTCCAGTTTTTAAATGGCCTGCAGCAACAGCTACTGTTAAATCAGCTATTGTTGTATCCTCAGTTTCGCCGCTACGATGTGAAATAAAACAATTATAATTATTTGAGTAAGCAAGATTTATGGTTTCAAGTGTTTCGGTAACGGTTCCAATCTGATTTAGTTTAATTAATATTGAATTTGCAATTTTCTTTTCAATTCCCTCTTTTAATATTTTGGGATTTGTGCAAAAGATATCATCGCCAACAAGTTCAATTTTATTACCAAGTTCACTTGTTAACTTCTGCCAACCATCCCAGTCATTCTCTGCCATTCCATCTTCAATTAAAATAATAGGATAATCATTCACCCATTTTTTCCAGATTTCAATCATTTCATCAGATGATGCAAGATGCTGGTCCGATTTAAAGAATTTATAATTTCCATCTTCCCACATTTCACTTGCTGCGGGGTCTAAGCAAATAGATACATCACTTCCCGGTTTATATCCTGCTTTTTCAATTGCATCAAGTATAACTTCAACAGCTTCCTGATTTGATTTTAAATTTGGAGCAAAACCGCCTTCATCTCCTACGCCTGTAAAGTAACCTTTCTTTTTTAGAATTTCCTTCAAAGTATGAAATACTTCTATTCCCATCCGAATTGAGTCCTTAAAAGAATTAGCATTATGAGGAGCAATCATAAATTCCTGGAAGTCGATGTTATTATCAGCATGCTTTCCTCCATTAATCACATTCATGCATGGAACTGGCAGGACATATTTTCCATTTTTTGAAAGATATCGATATAAAGGAATCCCTTTCAAAGATGCAGAAGCTTTTGCAAATGCCATTGATACACCAAGAATTGCATTTGCTCCTAATTTAGATTTGTTAGGAGTGCCGTCAAGTTCAATTAATTTTTCGTCAAGTTCTTTTTGCGATTCGAAATTACTCCCAACAATATTTTGTGCAATTACATTATTTACATTCGAAACTGCTTTTAATACTCCTTTTCCTTTATAACGTGATTTGTCACCATCTCGTAATTCAACAGCTTCTCTCTCGCCCGTGCTTGCACCACTTGGAACTATTGCTCTTCCAAAAAATTTTTCTTCAAGTACTAAGTCAACTTCAACTGTGGGATTACCTCTTGAGTCTAATACTTCTCTTCCGATTACTTTTGTAATTTTCATATTGCTGTTCCTTCTTTTATTTATGGAAATATTTCTATCATATTAAATTTATTCCCCTGTCAATTCATATTTTCAGCTGCAATGTTATCACTGGCATATAAGTATCGCAGTTTAACTTATAAACAATGTCAGCTTAGAAAATAATTAAATATTTTTCTTTGAGCCTGTATATTCCAGAACAAGTTTCCATGAATTTCTCTCATCATCTGTTATTTCATTTTTTAATCTATAATCATGTTTTTCTATGAATTTAGAAAGTTTATCATAAAGGCAATTAATTTTAGACTTTTGCATTTCAACAAAATACTTAATCGCATCTATGTCCTCACTTTCATTTATGAGAAATAAAAAATGTTTTCTGCACAATAAAATTTTTTCATTCTCATATTTTTCTCTAAAATCTGAATCTTTATATAATCTCAAAATTTCATGAGTATAAAAATTTTCACTTTGTTTTTGATGCTCACATCCTGGACAAGTTCCTTTTGCTTCTAATTCAGAAATAATTTCTTTTTTGTAATTATCAAATTCTCTAAGATTCTTAGTTACAAAAAAAAGCTTTTTACTTTTTTTGATTTCTATGTCATCAATTTTTTTAAGAAGCTTTATTTCTTTCTGTAGAATTGTTTCATAAAGAACAGCGATATTTAATCCATCACTATTTAACTTTTCCTCAATTTCTTTGAGAATGTAAGTATGAGTATTACACATTCCAAAAGATGCAATTGTTTTTTTATGAACCGCTGCATCTGTTGCAGATTCGTAAAGCAGAAATTCAAAATATTTTTCCATTGATAATTTTACTGAGTAACAAATTGGACATCCATCCGTTACAAGACCATATTTCAAAACTATCCAACTTAATCCACGAGTACTTTGTTCAATATTATTTTCTGTGCTTTCCATTTTAATTATTCTTTGATAAATAATTTGTCACCTTTTTGCAATCTTGGAAATTTTGGATTTGTTAAATCGCGAATATCTTGAGTATAAATTACACTTACGTTTATGTTACGATCTAATTCTGGAAATTGAAGTTTTTGATTAGCAGTTAATTTTTCTGAGAGAAGGTGTTTATCTAATTCTTCTCTTTTGAAAAAAACTTTACCGCATACGCCACATCTATATTGTTTGCCGGTTAATGTTTCAATAGCAAAAGGGATTTTATCTTTTATTCTTAATTTTGCAATTAATTTTGGTGCTGACATTATCTATCACCTTTAATTAATCTGTTTTTATGTTGCTTATTATTATTAATACCAACTAACAAAGCAATGGCAGTTCCCATTATTACATCAGTAAGCCAATGCTGGTCGTGATAAATTCTTCCTAATGAAGTCAATACAGCAAGAGTGAACCAAAAGATTTTCCATGCTTTATTATCAATAAAACTTGCAACGATTGTAGAAAATGAAAATGCAATTGCTACATCACCGGATGGAAGAGAAAGATGGTCATTTGGGCCTAGAGTAAAAAACACAAAAGAAAAATGTCCATGTTCTGTATATGGACGCCATCTGCCAAATATTGATTTTATAACAGTTACAATTATTCCTGATATCGCAAAAGCTTCAAATATTTTCCAGCCGGAATCTTTTAATTTATTTTTGTTAAAAAGAATTCCTGACAAATACAAAAGCAGAAAAGAAATTAATGTTAAATATGGTTTGCCATACCAACGGGCTATGCCAAAAATAAAATCAAGAAAGTCATTATGAAGGCTCAAAGACAAATATCTTATAATTGGGTCAGCAAAAAAAAGTAAAGAGTATACCGCAAGAATAATTGTGAAAATAAATAGATTTTCCTTTTCCCACTTTTTACAGGAAAAGCAAAATGATTTGAAGTCTTTGTATAAATCAATTATATCTTTCTTAAACATAATTACCTATATTTTTACAGAGGTTCAGTGTAGGACTTATAAGGCAAGGAACTACTACACTAAACCAAAATCTAATTTAGTATAGTGTAGGAGTTATCAGCTATTTTAAGCGGTTTAAGGCGAACTCCATCGCCTCTTTTAATGCAAATATAATTATTTTTCAAGACTATTAAAAGATATTATAAAATCAATCATTGTTTTGTAAAAGTATTTTTTTTGATTCTTCCAATAAATAAAGGTCGTCATCTAAAATTTTCATTATTTCTTCCACGGAGTAATTACTATATTGTTTATACCATTCGAGAAAGTTATTTATATGTTGCTTACCAAATTCGTAAGTATCTTTTTTTATTTCTAAGAAAGGAAATAAAAAGTATCTAATTTCCATTTTGATAATGTATATTAAATTATCTATTGTATTTACTATATCTGTTTTTAATTCACAAAATTCTTCTTCAGATAAATTTTTACTAAAATTATTAACTACATATAAATATAAATTGCATTTAATTATAGCTTTTTCATAATTCCTTCTGCTGCAAATATTTTTTAATGTATTAATGACAAATTCAATATCTTTTTTCTTTTTGTTACTTATTTCTATCATAAAGTTTAAAAAGCCCCGCTTTTTCTTCCTGCAAATTTCTCAATTAGAAAACAGATTAATTTCCTTTTATCTGCAGAAATTTCAAAATAAGATTTAACCGAGCTCATCGAATGAAGATCTGACTTTAAACTTTCGATTTGTTCACGGTGTATTTTTATTATCCAGTCTCTTAACTCATCTTCTTTTATTTCTTTAAGAACTGTTTTTATATGAACGTTACATAATCCATAACTATTTTCAAAAATATTTTGGAATTCAAAATCGTGGAATAAATCAACTGTATATTTGACTAATTTTTTTTCTAAAAGGTCAATACTTTTACAAAGTCGACAATGATTTTCAAAATCTATATTCATATAAACTTCACTTTCAATTATTGACAGCAATAGAAACATATTTGTCTTAGCATTTGCAATTTTTTTAAATTGTTTGAAATGGAAATCGCAAAATCCCCCTTCACTGGCAATTTGTTTTCTAAAATTTTCATCATAAGTAATATCATATTGAATTTTAGCGAGTAAATTAAATTCGTAGTCCGTTATGATTGAACACAAAGGACAGTTAATTTTATTTTTAATTTTTTTAATAATTTCTTTTTTAAAGTCTGTTTTTGCAACATTCATATACTTTAACTCAGCCGAAATTTTTCTCCAAGGAATATTTTTCTTGCCAATTCATTTTTTTCTATTTCTTTTGGTTTACCTTCTATTAAAATCTCACCTTGATTAATTATATAAGCTCTATCAGTAATCTCTAGAGTTTCATGAACATTGTGATCAGTAATGAGTACACCTACTTTTTTCTCTTTTAACTGAACGATTATTTTTTGTAAATCATAAACAGCAATTGGATCAATGCCAGAAAATGGTTCATCAAGCAGCATAAAATATGGATTAAGAGCCATGGCACGCATCACTTCAAGCCGCTTTCTTTCCCCGCCCGATAAATTTTTTGCTTTGATATTTCTTCTTGAAGTCATTTTAAATTCAGTCAATACCTCATCGAGTCTTTCTTTAATTTGTTCCTTTGAATAATGATTCATTTCAAGCAAAGCAATAATATTTTCTTCGGTAGTTAAGCCTCTAAAAGCAGAAGGTTCTTGAGGAAGATAACCAATACCAAGCCGTGCTCTTTTATACATAGGATAATCAGTAATATCAATATCATCGAATAAAATATTTCCGCTGTCGGCTTTTATATCGCCAGTTATAATCTGAAATGTTGTGGTTTTGCCAGCACCATTCGGTCCTAGTAAACCAACAATTTCTCCCTGGCAGATTTCAATACTTATTCCTTTTACAACTTCTCGGTTCTTAAATTTTTTTAAAATATTTTTTGCTGATAATAAGTGCATAACAAAGGACTCATGAAAGATTGTTGTATCTTAAGTTTTGGTAGCTATTAAACAATTCCTTAATAAATTAACTAATACATAAAGTTACAAAGTTGCTGCAAAGAACTATGAAGAAATTTTCATAATAAAAAAACTCCTATCACTAAAGCCTAAACTTAAGTGGTAGGAGTTATTAATCCCGGATTATTTTGGGATAATTTAAGCGAACTCCATCGCTTATTAAAAGTTAATTCTATAATCGTAAAGCAATTATTACAGCACCAGCTGCAATTAAGAATATTCCAATCCAATCTGCAATCGATAACTTTTCACCTAAAAATAGAACACCAAATAATGCTACAAGAACAACGCTTAGTTTATCGATTGGAGCTACATGAGAAGCATTCCCAAGTTTTAGTGCTCGAAAGTAACAAACCCATGAACCTCCAGTAGCTATACCAGATAAAACTAAAAAAGTAATACTTTTTGAAGAAATCGTTCTCATCGATTGATATTGGTTTGTTGCAAACATAATAATTCCGAGAACAAATAAAATCACAATAGTTCTAATAAATGTTGCAAAGTCTGAATTAATTTTTTCAATTCCTATTTTTGCAAAAATAGCAGTCAACGCTGCAAACACAGCTGAAAGTAGTGCCCAGAATTGCCATAATGATAAAATATTTTTCATCTAAAAAATCTCATGATTAATTAAACAATTGAGAACTCAATCAAATATAATTAATTAAAAAACAATTGAATCATTGCTTGGTTCTTCTAACAATCAGTACACTGCAATGAGCATGTTCACTTACTCTATCGGCTGTATGTCCTAACGAACTACCCCACAGACCCGAATGTCCTTCATTACCAAGAACAATCAAATCAAAATCTTGACCTTTAGCATAGCTAACAATAACTTTAGAAGGATTTCCTGACACATAATAAAAATCAATTTCAATTCCATATTTCTGCGAATATTCCATTAAATCTTTTTTTAATCCTTCAAGAAATAAATCGGCAGCTGTTTGTTCTTCATTTATTTCGCTTACAGTTTCTGGGTAATGCGGTAATTTCGATTTTACCCAAATTGCACTTAATTTTGCACCGCATTGCTTCGCTAATTCTATTGCAGTTGTAAGTGCAAATTTTGATCCTTCAGAACCATCGTAAGCAATTAAAATTTTTTTATACATTTTTATTCCCCCCATTTGTAATTGATTCTTTTATTTTATTACCATTATATAATCTGCCCCATTCGACCATTGCCTCAGTTGATGGCTGAAAAAATCTTTGAGCAATTAAAGTCGGTAAAACCGCACTAAGAATAACAACAGTAACAAGAATTGTATACTGGGTTTGATCAATAATTTTGTTGTTCAATCCAAACAGTGCTGATATAGTTCCAAATGTTAAACCAGTTGCCATTAATAAAGAAGTATAACTTGCTTCTTTATGTTTCATCTTAAATATTCTGGCAAAAGGATAAACACCTATAATTTTCGTGACAATTTTGATAACTAAAAAAATTGCAATAACTGAAATAGCCGTCCAAAGTGCTGGTAGAGAAACATACAGTCCAGCTTTTATAAAATAGAAAGGTGTGAAAATTGCGAATGCAATACTACGCATTCTATTCACCAATGTTTTATCTCTCAAAAATACACCGGCAACAACGAGACCAACAAGATAAGCTGGCAATACTGCTTCACTCTTTGCTGTTGTAGCTAAACCTCCAAGAAAGAAAAGCACAAATAAAATAAATTTTACTTCCGGTTCACTTACTCTTGTTGCTCCCATTTTTGTGATTATTAATTTTGTCCATCGAGGCATATACCAAAGCATAATTGATAACACAACAACAAAAACAAGCATCCAGATATTAAAATCAGCAAAAAGGACTCCTAGTGCAAAGACAGTTCCGAAATCTGTAATAAAACATGCAGCAAGAATCATTTTACCAAGAGGAGTTGAACCAATACCTTTCTCAATCATCACAGCGTAAACTACTGCAACTGATGTTGTAGAAAGAGCAATACCAGCTATCTGCGATTGTTGAAGCGACCAGCCAAGTATATATTGCGCAAAAAGCCAAACAAAAATAAAAGGAAGAAGAAAAGAAAGAATTCCAATTATAAAACTTGCCCTGAGATTCGATTTAAGAGAAACTGGGTCAATTTCTGCACCAGCTAAAAATGTAAGAACACCACTTCCAAGCATAGCAAGAAAATTTATCCATTCTGTTGTTTTATGTATTCCCAAAAAATTTCCTGCTAATACCCCTATTAAAATTTCAATCAAAGCTACAGAAATCCCTAATTTGATTGAAATTATACTTGCTATTAATGCAAGCCCCATCCATATTGCAGCAACAAACCATACATTTTCTAACATGAAATTAACCTCCAATCGGTTTATTTTGTTTTATCAGCTACATATTTTATAATACTTGCTTTTTCTATTGTAATTAATCCGCCGCATTTTGCTTCTTCAAATATGTCGTGAAGTATTGACAAAAATTTTTCTACTTTTTCTTCTTCGTCTACTATTTCAATAACTACTGGCATATCTTCAGAAAGTCTTAAAATTTTTGAAGTATGAATTCGACTTGCTTTTCCAAATCCCATAATTCCTTTAAAAACTGTAGCTCCAGCCAATCCAGCTTTTCTTGCTTCTAAAACAATTTTTTCATAAACCGGCATGTGATGAAGTATGTCGTCTTCACCAACAAATATGCGGACTAATTTTGCCTCCCCTTTAATTTCCATATTATTCTCCAGAAATTATTTTAGAAAGTTTATATGAAACAAAAAGTACAAAAAGAGTAAGGAGAAGATTTAATAGAATATTTAATCCAGCATAGTAATATTCTCTTTCTTTTAGAAAGTTAATTGTTTCATAAGAAAAAGTAGAAAATGTAGTTAATCCACCACAAAATCCAATTGTTAAAAATAATCTTAATTGAGTGCTGATTAATTCATTGGCATCAAGATAATACATGACAATACCAATTATAAAACTTCCCAAAACATTAACTGACAATGTCCCATACGGAAAAGTTGGAGGCAGAAATTTATAGACAAAACCGGAAAGCCAATATCTAAGTACTCCTCCGATTCCTGCACCGATAAATACAATTATATAGTTCTGCATTATTTACCCAAATTGATTATTGTTTCTAAAGGTAGGAGTTATCAGTCCGATAGGTTTAATTTGGACATTTTATTACAGGCTAACTCCATAGCCCTATGCAAAATTACAAAAGAAATTATTTTAAATAAAGTTTGTAATTATATTCTAACCGTATTTCTTAAAAAATTTTTTACTCTTCTAAAAATTGAATATTCATGTAACAATTCTTTTACTTCATTTAATTTTTTTTCTGCTGCTGTTACACCAGCTTCAATAATTTCTTTTGCTTTATCGAAATCTGTCCATGAGTAATTCATGACATCAGGGATAAATAATTAAATCTGCTTCTTTTAATTTCATCATTGATAAATGATATGAAGTAATATCTTCAGTCCGATATAATATATCAATTAAATTTTTGGGCGGTTCAATTATATTTAATGTTTTTGAAACATTAATAGCCACAACCTTTGATGCACCAATTTGTCGAACTTTAGATGCAGGAACATTTTCCGAAGTATAACCATCAATTAGTAAATACCCATTTAATTTAACCGGCGGGAAAATACCGGGAATTGCAGAACTTGCACGCAATACATCTCTCAGATTTCCCTTAACAAAATTTATTTCTTCGCCTGTAATTAAATCTGTTGAAATTGCTGAAAATTTTATTTTGAGATTATCCAATGAAATATCTGGAAGAATATCATAAATTTCTTTTGTAGTTTCACCATCAAAATATGATAAAGTTGTTAATGATTTAATTGCCTGCAATCTTAGCTCAATATAATCAAGAAACTTATTGAAATAATTTTTATCTGCATTTTTTGAATTCTCATTTAACTTTTCAAAACCAAGTTCTCTGAACTTTGGATGTTTCATAGCATTTAGAATAAATTCTTCAACATCTTTTGCATTTCCAAAGTATGCATATAATCCACCAACAATGGCACCCATACTACATCCAGTAATAGCATCAATTTTTATATTCTCATTATCAAAAACTTTTAATACACCAATATGAGCTAAACCTCTTGCACCGCCGCCGCCAAGTGCTAATCCTAAGTTTGACATAGATTACTCACTGATTTTTTAATTGAATTATAAAAATGTTTTGCATTATCACCTCGTAAATAATCTGCCAATCCTAAAAGACCTTCAACTAAATATCTTACGTTAAATCCATTTTGCATTAAAAATATTCTACCCATAATTGCTCTATCGTTATGAGGACAAGCAGTTACAACTAATTTGTCTTTATTGATTTCAGCTAATCTATCCGGAATTTCATTAAGCGGAATATTTTTTGAAAATGAAAAATGCCAAAGTTCAAATTCTTCTTTGAAGCGAACATCAATAAATTGAACTTCGTCTCTCTTCAATAACTCCAGTAATTCTGGAATTTGTATTTTCATTTTTTTTCGAGCTTCGTAATCGAAATTTGATAAATATTTTTCTAAGTCCATTTTAATTTCTCTTTTAAAATAAGAACATAAATTTATAATTAAGGTGACAATTGCTTTTCTTTAATGGGGCTATCCAAAAGTAAAGTTTTTCAAAATGGAATACAAAAAGTCCGGATTAAAATTACTTTTTATTTAACCCCGACACTGGTTGAGTAATAATAATGAAAGAAAAATAATCTCGCTTCATATTGATAACTCTTTCCTTCCAATTTATCGGATTAGCAATTGTTGAAAATCAACGAACAGAATTATAGCCGCCTAAAACACCTTTCTTAGATAAAACAATTTGCCATAGTTGAATTTTATTTCTTGCTCTAAATGCTCCAGCACAAGAAAGTAAAAAATATTTCCACATTCTATAAAATCGCTCGTTGTATTTATCTTTTATTTTATCCCAATTGTTATTAAAATTTTCATACCAAGCCATTAATGTTTTATCGTAATCTGCACCAAAGTTATGTATATCTTCTATAACAAATAAATTTTCAACAGTTCTTGCAATTTGAGCAATTGATGGCAGCATTCCATTAGGGAATATATACTTGTGTGTCCACGCATCAGTGCTTTTTGTAGATTGAACTGAGCCTATTGTATGAAGTAAAAATAGTCCGTCTTCTTTCAGATTGCGTTCTGCTATCTTGAAATACTCTCTGTAATTTTTATACCCAACATGTTCAATCATTCCAACTGAAACTATACGATCAAATTTTTCATTTATTTCTCTGTAATCCTGTAATCTAAATTCAACAGGCAAGCCTTTACATAATTCTTTTCCAAGAGCAACTTGCTCTTTTGAAACAGTAAGTCCAACTACTTCGACTCCATATTTTTCAGCGGCATATTTCCCGAAAGCGCCCCAGCCACAGCCGATATCAAGCACTCGCATTCCTGGTTGTAGATAAATTTTCTTGCAAATCAAATCAAGTTTGTGTTCCTGAGCTTCATCTAAATTATCTGCGTTCTTCCAATATGCACAACTGTAGTTCATTCTTTTATCAAGCATATTCTGGAAAAGCTCATTACCCAAATCATAATGTCTTTCACCAATTATAAAAGCCCTGCGTCTTGCCTGCATATTTATTAAATAAAATCCGGCAAGTTGAAGTGCGACTTTAAGATTACGTTTAACTTTGTCTTGTAAATCAGCACGGATAATTCTGTAAATCATCTCGTCGAGTTTTTCAACATCCCACCAGCCATCCATATATGATTCGCCAAGACCAAGTTCAACTTCTGTAACGGCACGTTTGTAAAACCTTTCATCATACACTTGAATATCCCAGGGATTTCTGCCATTAATTTCTATATTGGCGAGAGATAATAACTCTTTAACGAGTGATTCGTATTTATTATTCATAATTATCCTTTCTCTTGGATAAAATATTTAATTTTTTTAATTATTACCTATTAATCATCAACAATTCCCAGAGTATATCGTGAAAACTAATCACTCCAACTAATTTGTTGTTTTCAACAACAGGAAGTTGTTTAACACTATGGGCAATCATTTCTGCTCCTGCCTTAAAAACCATTTCATCCGGATATGTTTTTAAAACATTTTTCTCCATAAATTCTTTAACTGGTCTATCCATTAAATTCTGCGCTTGGCTTTCAATTATTTCTGGGGAAAGCCAAAGCAAACCTTCCTCCATCACTTTTTGATAAGAAGGTAAAACTAATCTGAATAAATCAGAATAAGTAATCACTCCCAGTAGTTCTTTTTTTTCATTTACTACAAAAAGATAGCTCAAATTATATTTCTGCATTGTGCGGTTAACAATTTTCATTTTTGTATCAGGCAAAATAGTATGAACTTGAGTATTCATTATTTCTGAGACTTTCATTTTACGCTCCTTTTTTATTATAATTTATTTTTGGGAATTGTTTTTAAGAACACACCATACTGCATAAGTTCTTCTAATCTACAGGACCAGACTAATTGATCTCTTCCGTTTCTATCTTTCCACACAGTTATATCTGGGCAACCATCACACATACTTTGGTCACCATTTGGCATAAAATCAACCGGTTGAATAATCATTATAGATTGCATATAAACTTTCTTAAAAATTCTGAACGGATTTGCTGCGATATATCCAAGATATTTTTTAAGAGCGTTTCTAACACTTTTATTTATTATCCAAAGATTAAACATTGTTGCTCTGCCTAAACTAAGAGTTTTGGGAGAAGCGTAAGATAAATAGCGATCATTTTTGTAATGATATAATTGCATCACCATTTCAATAAACTTATTATTTAAGTAACCAAATATTTTATCTTTATTACCGATACGCTCCGTCAATAACCACTTAAAATCATCAGCTTTATGAGTTCCATTTAAAAATGCAGCTGGAGTAAAATCAGGGAATTTCTTTCTTATCTCTTCAACAATTTGTGGAGCCATTAAATTGGTTACTTCTTCTTTATCTGAATGGTAATGAATTTCATCGAATGCTATTTTTTTATCTCCTGCATAAAAATCATAAGGCAAATCGGGAGTTACATATCTAAACAAAATGAAAACCATAGTATGAACAATATCAATATGCTTTTGTGCCCATGCTACCAATTCAGGCACATATTGTAGTGTGTCACCGTAAACAGTTGAATTGAATGAACACGCAATTCCACCTTCAGCCGCAAGCATTTCTGCGTAATACAATCTAAGTTCATTTAACTCAAGCTCATTTTTGCCTTCCCATTTTGGTCCGCGCCCACGTCCTTGCTTACTATCAATATGGAATGTAAAACCAAACACACCAGCTTTTTTTAATTCGTGCAGTAATTCTTTTGTTAAAGCAATTCCATTAGTGTTAATTATAGGTTTAAGTCCACGTGATTTTATTTCTGCAACTAATTCAATAATATTTGGATAAAGAAGCGGCTCACCGCCGGCAATGGAAACACAGTCTGTTTTTCTTAAAGATTGAAAAACATCAAGCTCGTGTTTTACCTGTTCCATTGATTTGTTAGAATTTTTTATATTTTTCCTATAGCAGCCATAACAATTAAGATTGCAATGTGCGGTTGGTTCAAGCCAAGATATTCCATTATCAGGTAAAGTCCACGGAAGACGATAAAGATCTAACGAATTTAATATTTGAGAATTCATTTTTTCCTCCAAAAAGAAATTTTTTATTATAAAACCAAAACACTGTTTTCAGAACCATAAGGTGTAGCAACATGTTTATCTGCCTCAGATTCATTTAACCACACTTCTCCATCAGCTAAATATCTGAATTGATATTCTTTGTTCGATTCAAGTTCAACTGAAACGCTGTGGAATCCTTCTTTAATAGCCGAGAATAGATTAGCTTTCGGATCCCAATTATTGAAATCACCGACGAGAGCAACTTTTTTAAATTGTTCTGCAATTTCTTTTGGAAGCGTGAAGGTTACTTTACAAACGCTTTTGTCTTTCGAGTATTCTTTTTTAATAGCCATGATAATTCTCCCTTTTAATTTGTTTTATTAATCTGTTAATTAATGCAAAATAAATCTGGAAATAAGTTCTTGAATTCTCAAGATACCAATGAACACACCATTTTCAATAACTAACAACTGCTTTACCCTAAAAGATTTCATCATTGCGGCGGCATCAACAACAGACTGATTAGCATTTACAAACTCCGGATTTTTAGTCATTATTTCTTTAATCGGTTTGTTATAAAGATTTTTATTTCTTTCATCAATTGATCTCAAATCGAAAATATATTCGCCGTGTTCTTGTATTTCATTATAATCCGGGAATGCTGCATTAAATAGATCTGAACTGGTAATTATACCGGCAACTTCGTTTTGCAAAGTAACCACTAAACCGAAATTCAATTTACGTGCTATGAAATCTTCAACAACTTTTTTGAATGGCGTATCGGGATCAAAAATGTAAAAATCTTTTGTAACTAATTCTTTAACTTTCATTTCGCACCAGCTTCTTTTAAAAAATTTGCCTCATAACAATCCGAGAGAAAGCATTTATTTCTATAATTAAATAACTCTATCCCTTCCAACTAGTTTATTTTTCTCTTTCTTTGTATTAACTGTATAGGTAAACATTTGAACATGATATTCTTCGATATTTATCTCACTACATTCTTCATATATGAAATCAGTGAAACATTGCGTTCAATTATTAAATTATTTTCTTCTCCAACCGCTCCATAGCGGGTAACCATTCTCATCCCTAAGCTGTAAAATTTCATTTCCCTTTCTAATCTCCGCTGCAATAATTGCGGGTTTACCATCAAATGTAATACGAGAACCTTTTACTTCGATCTTATCCTTTTGATTAATTCTAATATCCTGGTTTTCAATATACCAGGATGGTCCCAAATGAACTGATATAGTTTCTTTATCTGTTTTTAGTAAGAGGTGAACACCATTAGACATCCCTTTCATTGGTGTTATTATATCTACACTGACGACTTCGCCACTGATAGTCTCTACTGTCTTCAGGTTGTATAGTTTATTATAGTTTGATCCTATTGCCCAACCACCACTTCCTTTCCAATTCATTCTATTTTGAGCAAAGGATTGATTAATAAAAATGAAACTTAGCACAATAGCAATTACTATTGTGTAGATTTTGATCTTTTCCATTTTATTACCCCTTATGTTTGTTATTTTTGTATATAAATTATGTCAGGATTTGTTCACGCAAATCCTGTTACGCATAATTTATAAGTTGTTTATTTAGTGGAGCGACACCTTGCCGCTCCGTTATTTTCAATTTATAAAAAAACAATTATTATTTAGCTGCACAATCAATACAAACGTGCTTGCCACTTTTAATTCTACCATATTCTTCAACAGTCATCTCACCGCACTCGTCGCATACAAATCCGTTAAAGCTATCTTTCTTTGGTTCAAGTTTGTAATCAAATACATCAGAAATTTTTACTAACATTTCTTCTGGTGCATTCATTACTTTATTTATTAATGGATCAACTACTTCATTAGGAACTTTACTTGCTGGAATTCCTTTTTCTCTGTACTTTTTAAAAAAGTCTGATTGTTTATTTATAAGCATAGCTTCTGCAGTTGGAGTTACACGAACTGCTTTTCCAGTTGCTTTGTTAACAACTGTTACAGCCCACTTACCTTTGTGTGTTTTTTTAATGTTTCCTTTTCCGAATGTAGTACCCATTATTACCTGCAAGCCATCAGCATAGCAAGTTGCACAATGATCTTCACCTAAATCAACGAACGCAATAATTTGTCCGTCTTGCGCTCTATCAACACCGAGTTTATTCATTGCGGCTGCACCTACTCTTAAGCCCATTGGCATTGCAGGGCATTTGTGTCCGTGAAATTTCTGTCCGAACTCTAACCATTCTTTTGGATTAACCATTATTATTTCTCCTTGTTTATGAAAGTTGTTTATTGTTAATTAAAAAATATTTGATATTGTATTTCAGCAATGTTGATGTTCCCATTACCATTAAATTGAGTTTTATAATCTGCCATTAATTTATTTTTTTGTGTAAAGTAATAATTCAAACCAACCAGATACCATTCATTATCATTTGACGTTGGATTTAAATCTTTGTACTTCTCAATTTGTGCAAGTAATTGAAAATTATCATTAAGATAATATCCTGCATAAGCATAATATCCCCAGGCATTTTTATTGATAATATTTGCGTTTACAAACTCACTTTGAAAATCAAATTTGTTTAGCTTAATCTCTGTTTGAAATCCATAACGATAATCATTGCCTGTAATGTTTTCGCTGGATGAAAATATTTTAGATAAAGTTTGATTATCTAAATATCTGTAGCCGAATGATACGCCAATATTAATTAGCTCATCTTTATCCTTAAGAATATCGTAACTGATTTTTGTTGTGTAAAGAAGATTATTGCTAATGTTGTTGCCGGGCACTTTCTGATTACCATTAAAAATTCCCAGACTTATTTCCAAATTTGAATTTAGTAAATCAAAATTTCCTTCAACACCAATTTCACGAGGTGAAGTTTTATCTCCGTGAATTAAATTATTAATTACATTAGCTCTTTCTAAAACCGGAATGAAGGCATCTGATTGCATTCTTTGTAAAGTAAAATTCGGTACAAACTTGCCAACACGTAAAAAAAAGCCAAAGTTCCATTTTACGTCTGCAAAAGCATCCTGTAAATAAAAATTTTCATCATTAGCAGAGCGATAAACTACCTGCATTTTATATGAGATATTATCAGCCATTGGAGCTTTGCCATCCAGCCAAAGTTTTGCACGCCTTATCATAAAACTGCTGCTAGTGCCATCATTATAAGTAAAACGACTTTGAATGTATCCGTGTAATTCCGGATATTCATTTTGTGCGTAACTTGCAGTCAATGAAATCAAAATTCCAAAAAGAACTAATAACAACTTTTTCATAACACACCCCAAATCAACTTGATAGCAATTCCTAAAAGAACAACTGCATAAATTTGTTTTACCATTTTTGGTTTTGCTTTTCCAGACATAAACATTGCACCAAGCTGCGATGCAATGATAACCGCAACAACAACCAAAATCGTTAATGTCCAATTCATTTGTCCTTCGGCTGCGTGTCCTAAATATCCGCTGAATGACGAGAAGGTTACAACGAAAGCGGTAGTAGCTGCTGCTTCTTTAGTTTTGTATCCCATCCACATTAAAATTGGAGCGATAATAAATCCGCCGCCAATGCCAAGTAATCCACCAGCAAATCCTGCGAACGCACCAACTCCGGCTCCAATAATTGATCTCTTCTTAATCGGCATTACTTCTTCTGGTTCTTTTTGATTTGAAGCCCAAAGAGTTCTGACTGCAGCAACAACAACAGCAATTGCAAATAATATCATCAATGGTTTTTCGGGAACAAATTTAGAAGTGTATGCACCGATTGGAGAAAAGATTAATGCTGCAACTGCCATCGCAGCTCCGCCTTTCCAATCAACTAACTTTTTTCTTGAATAAGGAATGAGTGCAAGAAGTGTATTCAAACCATTTAATAATAAACCTAATGGAATTGCAACTTCCTTCATTGAAAAACCAGCCCATTTAAGAATAGGCACATAAACCATTCCACCGCCTAAGCCGAGCATTGCAAAGACGAAGGAAACTATAAATATTAATATTGATACAATTAGGTATAACATATTTTCTTTCTCCGGTCATACTCGCGAAAGCGAGTATCCATTTTTAGATTCCCGCTTTCGCGGGAATGACATTCAAAAATATTATCCAATATTTGGTAAATGAATTATTACTTCCTCATCTGTTCTTTCAGAACAAGGAATACAAACTATCTTTCCATCTTTTACACGCAAGTATCTTTCAAAAACGTACTCACCACACACTTCGCATTTT
>Ga0078972_1001280_pt1 | contig 95884 bp, 95 predicted proteins | sample YelNatPaOPGAMG01_FD_67568 | JGI IMG/M metagenome (GOLD analysis project Ga0078972, IMG submission 67568) | Hot spring thermophilic microbial communities from Obsidian Pool, Yellowstone National Park, USA - OP-RAMG-01 (SPADES assembly) (version 2) | ecosystem: Environmental > Aquatic > Thermal... | reverse complement strand
ATCCAGGCGCCGATAGTTGAAGGCGAATACGAAATCATCACTGTTATGGATTTTGAAAATCCTAAACTGGGTAAAAAAGAAATTCGGTTAATTACCGTGGTCGATCCGGAGGGATATGTTTTTACTCAGCTTCCCGAAGGCAAACTAAGAATTGCCGGTGCCATCGTTTATTTATATTGGTTGAACCTCGAAACCAAGCAATATGAACTGTGGCCGGCAAAGGAGTATCAGCAGGAAAATCCTCAAATCACTGACGACACGGGCAGATACTCCTTTTTAGTGCCCCCGGGTACTTATTATTTACGAGTTGAACACCCTAATTATCCTGTTTATCAATCTGAAACTTTTGTGGTAAAGGAGGGTTCGGGCATTCATATGAACATTGAATTAAAAACAAAATTCTGGTGGCTGAAAATTATTGACTGGAAAACTATTGTAATGATTATTTTTGGCATTTTATTGCTCTACAACTTCTATCGTGATATAATCAGAGAAAAGACGTTGAGGAATTTTAAAAATCTATGACTAAACAAAAAATAACTTTAATCATCATTCTTGTTTTGTTTTTGGGCTGTATCTTTTTTGGCTTTAAGTATTTTTCTCTTCAAAAGGAACTTCGTAAAGCTCAAGCCACTTTAGAAACCCAAAAAACCAATGAGAAAGTTTTAGAATTTACCAAACTTTTTATTGAAAAGGTATTAAAAGCCGAGACAGAGGTTGATTTTAAAACGAGATTGAAATTAGAGATAAGTGTCAGAGATTTGGAAGATCAAGAAATTTTGAACCAGTGGCAAAAATTCGTTAACAGCCAAACCGAAAATGAAGCCCAGAATAATGTTAAAGATTTATTAGAAGTACTAGTGACTAAAATTAAGGTTAAGTAAGTTTTACTGTTATATTTTAAAAACTGCTTCCCTCCCCGTATGCTGACATTATGTTTACGTTATTAAAAACAAGGTTCTTTAAAATTCTCTTGCCAAGACAATGCCAATGACTTTTTTGGCTCCGTTTTCTTTTAAAACTTTCGCTGCTTCCTTTAAAGTGGCGCCTGATGTAAAAACATCATCAACCAAAAGAATCTTTGTTTTTTCTAATTTTCCTTTAAGAGAAAAAGCGCCTTTAATGTTTTTTTCTCTCTCTTCTCTGTTTAATTCGGCCTGGGGCAGGGTTTTCTTTTTTCTTTCCAAAAGATTGTTTCCCATTTTCAAACCAAAAAATTTCGAAATCTCCAAAGCCAAAATTTCAGATTGATTAAAACCGCGCCACTTTTCTCTTTCTTTTTCTAAAGGAATGGGTACCACTAAAAAATCTGAAAAATCTGGTTTTTTTTCTAATGTTTGAAAATGCTCAAAAAGAAAAAAAGAAAGGTCTTGACCCAATTCTTTTAAAAAAGGAAAATATTTGAATTTTTTTACCAAAAAACTGATCCGAGGTTCCTGGTAATCTAAAGCAAAATAGAGATCGTCTAAAAAATTGATCTTTTTTTTAATATGAGTAGCAAACACAGGAAAGGTTGCTCGACAATCAGGGCAAAGAAAATAACCTTCTTTTTGGCAAAAAAGGCAAAATTTTGGAAAAAAAAGGTCGAGAAAAAATTTTGAAAAATTCATCTTTTTAGTTATAATTTATTATATGAAAATTTTCGGTCCCAGAAAACACGAAACTTTTTTAGGTTTAAAAATCGGTTATCATTCCTGCCGGGCCGTCGAGTTAAGAAAAGAAAAAAAAGATGTTTTTTTGAGTAATTACGGAGAAGTTTTTTTCCCTCTGTTCCAATCCCAACCAGCCATTGGTTTAGAAAACCTTCAAATCAAAGAAGTTCCTTATTTTATCGAAAAATTCCCGCCAGCAGATTCAATGGCTGAAAAAATCAAAATCCTCTTTTCAAAAATGAAAGTCAATCCTGAAAAAGTTTTCGTTTCTTTACCTTCTTTTTTGTATTTCACTCTTACTTTAAAAACTTCCTTTTTGCCGCCAGAAAAAATATTATCCTTTCTCAGACAAGAGTTAAAAAAATATCTTACTCTACCCCTTGAAGATTTTGATCTTGGTTGGCAAATTGTCGAAGGAAAAATGTCTTTCTGGGAAAAAAAAGAATTAAAAATTTTGGTCTTTGCCATTCTCAAAAAATATTTGAGTTATTTTCAAGAAATTTCAAAAATTTTAAAAATTTCTCTTTTGATAGAACCTGAATTCCTCTCTCTTTTTCGTCTTCTTTCTAAAGAAGAAAGGTTAAAAGAAGAAAGTTTTGGGCTTTTGCATTTTGACGATGAGTGTTCTACTTTTTTAATCATAAAAAGAAATCTGCCTTTTGAGATTAAGGTCATTAATGTAGGAAATTTTGAAATTCTTCAAACGCTTATGAACGAAGCAAGGGTGAATTTTGAAATCGCAGAGGAAACAAGACAAAACGTAGGAATCGAAGAAGAAATCTTGCCCGGAAGAAAAAAAATTACCCTTCCTTTCTTTGAAAATATTATGGTAGAAACAGAAAGAAAAATAGGCGATCTTGAAAAAATGGCAGAAGAAAAAATCGAAAAGGTGTATTTAAGCGGGCCTGGCGCCATTACTGCTGGTTTTCAAGATTCTTTTCAATCTTTTTTAGAAAAAAAGGTTGAATTTTTGCCCTTTTTTGAAAAAATTGTTTTTCCTCCGGATCTTCAAAAATCCCGCCAGGAAATCTTTAACCATTTTTTTCTTCCTTTCAACGCTGCTTTTCGAGGGCTTGAAGAAAAATAAAAATCGAATAGAATAAATTTATTAAGAGAAAAAATAATGAGCGAAGAATTACCCCATAATCTTGAAAGGTTATTAGAAATCGCCATCAAAAAAGAAGCTTCTGATTTACATTTAATTGCTTTCTCTCAACCGATTTTGAGAATTATAAGATCTCTTTGTGTTCTAAAAAACGAAAAAACGCTTTCTCCCCAAGATACAGAAAACTTTGCCTTTTCTCTTCTAAACCAATTCCAAAAAGAAATTTTTTTAAAAGAAAAAGAAATCGATTTTTCTTTTGATTTTAAAAATACTCGTTTTCGAACGAATATCTTTTATCAAAGAGGAAATGTTTCTCTGGCCCTAAGACTGTTGCCCTCTGAAATAAAAAGTCTTTCTGAACTCAATCTGCCCCCGGTCCTTTCGATGTTCACTGAAATCAAACAAGGTTTTGTTCTTATCTGCGGACCTTCGTCTCACGGGAAATCAACAACCTTGGCTTCCTTAATAGAGGAAATCAATAAAAAAGATTGTAAACATATTATCACCATTGAAGATCCGATTGAATATCTTTTTCAATCGAAAAAATCAATCATCGAGCAAAGAGAAGTTGGTTCTGATACCAAAAGTTTTATCCGGGCTTTAAAATCTGTTTTTAGACAAGACCCAGATGTCATTATGATCGGCGAAATGAGAGATTCGGAAACAATGAGCATTGCCTTAAGAGCAGCAGAAACAGGCCATTTGGTCTTTGCCACTCTCCATACCAATTCTGCGGCCCAAACGATCACAAGGATTGTCGATTCTTTTCCCGCTAATCAACAAGCCCAGATTCGAAGTCAATTGGCTGGTTCTCTTTTTGGAATCATTTCTTTAAGATTAATTCCAACTTTAAAAGGAGGTCTCGTTCCCGCTTGCGAAATTCTTTTTAACACACCAGCAGTGGCCAACCTTATTAGAGAAAATAAGGTCCATGAAATTCCGAATGTCATTGAAACATCATCAAAAACAGGAATGATCTCTCTTGAAAAGTATTTATCTAATCTGGTTAAAAAAGGGCTCATCAGTAAAGAAGATGCCTTAAAATACAGTCTCTCGCCAGAATTACTTCAAGAAATGCTTTGACATTAATAAAGAATATGTTAAAATCTTTTAAAACAAAGGTCGAAAAAAAATAAAAAATTATGGAAAAGTGTAACCAAAAGAAGAAAACCGGTTTTACTCTCATTGAATTGCTCGTTGTTTTGGCTATTATTGGAATGTTAAGCGGTATTGTTTTGGTTTCTTTAGGAAAAGCAAGAGCCAGGGCTCGAGATGTGAGAAGAATGTCAGATATCCGTCAGGTTGTGACCGCTCAACAAATGTACGAAGGCGAAAAACAAGTTTTCTTTGCAACTACCGCCCAAAATGGAATTCCTGCAATTCCAGATTATATGCCAGCAGTGGACGATCCTCAAGCACCCACCAAACACTACTCATGGATAGATAATAGTAGCGATTCGACAAAATTCTGTGTGGTTGCTGAATTAGAAGATAAGGGAACTTGTCCGAATAAAAGGTTTTTTATTGGTTATCAAAATGGAACAAGAGAAGTTTGTAGAGATTCAGCCCCAGGTAGTTTAGCTCAGTGCGAGCAATAATTGTTCGATAAGAGAAAAGAAAGAAAAAAGGGCCGAGAAGATCGGCCCTTTTTTTAAAATGAAAAATTGATAAAATTAAAGAATGAAAAAAAAGGGTTTTACTCTTATTGAATTACTTGTTGTCTTGGCTCTCGTTGGAGTTTTGGGAACCTTAACTTTTGTCTCTTTTAAAAAACCGCGCTCCAAAGCTCGTGATATTAAAAGAATAACAGACCTCCGGCAATTAGTAATCGCCCAACAAATGTATGAATCAGGCCATCAAATCTTTTTTGTTTCAACGAGTTCTCTGGGTTTGCCTGAAATCCCCGGTTATCTCCCAGCTCTCAACGACCCCCAACCAGGAAGAAATTATTATTGGCTCGACAATACTTCGGACCCAAAAACCTTTTGCGCTTTTGCTATTTTAGACGATAATCAAGATTGCCCAAAAGAAAAACCATTAAAATTATTCATTGCCGCTCCCCAAATAACAAAAGAAACCTGCGTTGATTCTATAGAAAATATCACGCTTGAAAATTGCGCTAAATAAAAATGATCGAAAAATTTTTTGTCTTTTTAATCGGAACTCTTTTTGGTTCTTTTTTTTCCTGCCTTTTTTTTCGTTTTCAAAAAAAGAATTTTCTTTTTTCTCGTTCCCGATGTCCGCATTGCCAAAAAAAACTTTCTTTTTTCGATTTAATCCCGATTGTTTCCTTTTTAATTCTAAAAGGTTCTTGTCGCTATTGTAAAAAAAAGATTTCTTTTTTGTATCCTCTCTTTGAAATCGCTTCTGGTTTTTTATTTTTATTTGCTTTTTCTTTAAGCGAAAATTTTTTAGATTTTCTCTTTCTTGCTTTTGTTTTTTCCTTTTTGCTTTTAATTTTCTTTTTTGATTTAACGCAATTTCAGATCCCGGATTCTCTCATTCTTCCTTTGATCTTTATTACCTTCCTTTATTTTCTCTTTCATTTACCCTTGAAAAATCTTTTCTTTTTTCATTTACTGCCAGCTCTTTTTGTTTCTTTCATTTTCTTTTCAATTTTTTATTTTTCTAAAGGAAGGCTTATGGGAGAAAACGATTCGAAACTCGCTTTTTTTATCTCTTTTTATTGGGGTTTCCCCCAAATGATCTTTGCTTTTTTCTTCGGTTTTTCTTTGGGTTTTTTTGTCTCTTTAATTTTAATTTTGACAAAGAAAAAAACGTTAAAAAGCGAGGTTCCCCTAGCTCCTTTTTTAATCTTTGGCTTTTTCTTTAATTTCGCTTTACCTCCATTTTCTTTTTGATTAAAATTTTAATATGGAAGAAAAAGAAATCACAGAAAAAGAAGCAAAAGAAAGAATTGAGAAGTTAAAAAAATTAATCAACTACCATCGCTATCTCTACCATGTTTTGGACAAAGAAGAAATCTCGAGCGAAGCCCTTGATTCTTTAAAACATGAGCTCTACAAATTAGAGCAAAAATTTCCTCAATTCATCACTCCTGACTCTCCAACCCAAAGGGTTGCTGGAAAGCCCCTTCCTTTTTTTAAAAAAGTTGTCCATAAAGTTCCGATGATTTCTATCGAAGATATTTTTTCAGAAAAAGAATTTGAAGAATGGGAAGAATATCTCAAGAATTTTTCTCAAAAAGAAAGTTTTGAATATTTTTGCGAACAAAAAATCGATGGCTTTGCCATTTCTTTGATTTACAAAAACGGCATTTTTGCCCTTGGCTCAACCAGGGGCACTGGAGAAATTGGTGAGGATGTCACCCAAAACCTCAAGACAATCGAATCAATACCCCTTAAATTAGAAATCCATAGCCCTTTGCCCAACAAAAAAATAGAAAAAAGAGTAAAAGAATTAATCGAAAAAGGAGAAATTGAGATTCGGGGCGAGGTCTATATGGAAAAAAAGGTTTTCGAAAAAATCAATAAAGAATTAGAAAAAAAGGGAGAAAAGACATATTCTAACCCAAGAAATTTGGCTGCGGGCACCATTCGTCAATTGGACCCAAAACTCGTTGAAAAAAGACCTTTGAAATTTTTGGCTTATGATCTGATAACTGATGTTAATCAGGAAACCCATTCTCAAGAACATGAAATTCTTTTTTCTTTGGGTTTCAAAACAGATAAGGGCAAAATATGTAAAAGCATAAAAGAAGTTATCGATTTTTGGAAAGAAATTGAAAAAAAAAGAGAATCTCTTCCTTATCTTATTGATGGCGTCGTTGTCTTGGTAAATGACAATAAAACCTTTCAGGCATTGGGCATTGTTGGAAAAACACCCAGAGGCCAAAGAGCCTTGAAGTTCTCTCCCAAAGAAGCAACAACCATTCTCGAAGATATCATCGTTCAAGTAGGAAGAACGGGTGCTTTAACACCAGTGGCTGTTTTAAAACCCGTAATGTTAGGAGGCGTTTTAATTTCTCGCGCAACCCTCCATAACGAAGATGAGGTCAAAAAGAAAGATTTGAAGATCAAAGATACAGTCATTGTTCAAAGAGCTGGAGATGTCATTCCCCAAGTTTTAAAACCCTTGAAAGAATTGAGGACTGGAAAAGAAAAAATTTTTCGTATGCCCTCCCATTGCCCGGTTTGCGGAGAAAAGGTTGTCAAAAAAGGCGCTATTTTTTATTGTCTCAATCCTGGGTGTCCAGCGAAAAACGAAAAATATTTTTTACACTTCATCTCTCAAAATGCTTTTGATATCGTTGGTCTCTCTGAAAAAACAATCAATCGTTTAAGAGACGAAGGATTGATTCAAGATCCCGCTGATCTCTTTCTTTTGAAGAAAGACGATTTAATAATCCTTGAAAGGTTTGGAGAAAAATCGAGCGAAAAACTAATAAAAAGTATTCAGAGCAGAAAAAAAATTAATTTTCCTAATTTTATTTTCGCCCTCGGAATCAAACACGTGGGTATTCAAACAGCCAAAGAATTAATCAAATATTTCCCGACGTTGGAAAAATTAAAAAAGGCAACATTGGAAGACCTTTTAAAAATAAAAAACATCGGGCCTGAAACCAGTCGATCAATCTTTGAATTCTTCCAAAACAAAAGAAATTTAAAATTTATCGAAAAATTAAAGAAAGTAGGAATTGAAATCATCTATCCTTTGATTTCAGAAAAAATGCCCCTCGCTGGAAAAACCTTTCTTTTCACTGGTGCCTTGAAAACGCTTTCACGAAAAGAAGCCCAAAGAAAAGTCGAAGAACTGGGCGGAAGATCTGTTGAATCTTTGTCAAAAAAAATTGATTTTCTGGTTGTCGGAGAAAATCCAGGATCGAAAATTAAAAAAGCAAAGGAGGCGGGAATTAAAATCATTAACGAGGAAGAATTTTTAAAAATGATAAAATGAAAACTTTTTCTTTTTTAAAAAAATTAGATTTTTCAATTTTCTTTTCTTTATTCCTCCTTTCTCTTTTGAGCCTTTTGGTTTTATATTCGATCGGCCTTTCAAAAAACAATTTTTTAAATTTTAAAAAACAGATTGTTTTTTTTATTTTCGGCTTTTTTTTGATGCTGTTTTTGTCTCTTTTTGATTGGGAATTTTTAAAGGAGCATTTTTTCTTTTTTTTATCTGTTTATTTCCTTTCCCTTTTTCTGATTCTTTTCCTTCTCTTTTCAGGAACAAAAGTTAGGGGCGCAAAAATCTGGTTTCATCTAGGGCCCTTTTTTTTCGACCCTTCTGAAATCTTAAAAATTTCCCTTATTTTTATTTTTGCTTCCTTTTTCTCAAAAAAACACGTCGAGCTTTATGATTTGAAAAGTATTTTTTTAAGCATTTTGTTTTTGGTTCTGCCAGCGATCTTGCTTTCTCTCCAGCCAAATCTTGGTGCTTTTTTGGTAATTGCCTTTATCTGGTTTTCAATCCTTTTAGTTTCGGGTATCAGAAAAAGAGAATTTTTAATCCTCTCTCTTTTGGCTGTTTTCTTTCTTGTTTTTGCCTGGTCGAAAATCCTCCTTCCTTATCAAAAAGAAAGAATCATTGCCTTTTTATTCCCTCATCTTTCTGATCCCTTAAAAATTAATTGGAGCCAAAGACAGGCAAAAATTGCTATCGGAAGCGCTGGTCTTTTGGGAAAAGGAATTTTTGAAGGTGCTCAAAAAAAATTGGGTTTCATTACTGACCCAGAAACCGATTTTATCTTTGCTGTTTTTGCCGAAGAAATGGGATTTTTGGGCGTCCTTTCTCTTTTTTTAATCTTTTCTGTTTTAATTTTTAGAATTTTAAAAATCTCTTTTTCTCATCCTTCTAATTTTGTCAAATTGTTCGGCGTCGGTCTGGCGAGCCAAATTTTTGTCTATTTTTTTCTCAATATTAGCACCAACGTGGGCCTCTCACCGGTTATTGGTTTGCCCCTACCCTTTATCAGCTATGGAGGAAGTTTTTTAATCAGCAATTTCTTTTTATTAGGAATTTTCTTGGGAATGCAAAGAAGAAAATTTTAAAGCCTTCTAACGTATTCGCCCGTTTCCGTATTAATCTCGATTAAATCTCCTTGTTCGATAAATAGAGGGGCTTGAATTTTTGTTCCGTTTTCCAAAACAACGGTTTTTGTTCCGCTCTGAGCCCGATCTCCTTTGACGCCCGGGGGCGCTTCTTTGACTCTTAATTGAATCTTAATGGGCAATATTACATTGATGATTTTTTCTTCCCATCGAATACCCTCTAAAATTAAGTTCGGTATCAAAAATTTGACGCTTTCTCCGATTTGTTCTTCTTTTAACTCAAAACGGGAAGAAGGATTATCAGCTAAGCAAAAATAAAAAAGATTTCTTTTGGAATAAAGAAATTTAACTTTTACTTTTTCGATTTCTGCCTCTTCAAATTCTTCATTTTGATGAAAGTTTTTAAAAATAATTTGCCCGGTAATTAAGTTTTTCAACTTTGTCTGGCCAATACCCTCTCTCTGGGCTTTTTTCATCTGTAAAAAATCCAAAACCTCGTGGGGCGCTCCCTGATAAAGAAAAATTATTCCTTTTCTTAAATCAAAATAAGAAAGCATATTTTTGAGAATAAAAATATTATACCAAAACAGATTAAATTATTCAATCCTTTTCCATTCAATTTCCGATTCTTTGCCCGCGAATTCAAGCCAATTACCGTATTGGTCGATTACATACCATTTTTTCTTGGTTTCTGACCAAACCATAGGGTTTCCTTTAAAATAAGGTTTTTTCACAATTTCCTTGGGTTTTAAACGATCGAGTTCCAACCATCTCTTTAAAACAGTTTCTATAGTATAGTCCAATTTTCGCGATTTTGCCCATTCAGCAATGCGATCGATAGCCCAAAGAGCTTTTTTTAAAGAACCAGCCAATTCCAACAATTGTTTGGCTGAGCGAACATAACGAGAATAAATAATTTCTCTTTTTTTTGATTTTTCCTTAATGTCTCTCATTTTTAATCCTTTGGTAAAAAAATAATGATTGACGATTGTCTGAATCTCGGTGGCTAATTTTAAGGGTAGGTGCATCTGGCCAATTTTCACTTTTTTCTCTTTAATCTTTTTCTTTTTCATTTTTTCATTTTCTTTAAAATTTCTTTGTAAAAAATTCTTGCCTCTTTCAATTGTTCTTCTCCTTTCTGAGTAATTTGATAAACCCTTTTTCTCTCTTTTATTTTACCCTGGACCAAACCTTGAAAGGAGAGTTGATACAGGACCCGATAGGGAGTAATCCTTCCTGGTTTAAAACCAAATTTTTTTTCGATCAACTGTGGCATCTCCCAACCATAATGGGGACCTTCTCTTAAAATCAAAAGGATATAAAACCAAAGGTTTTCAATAGTGTTTAATTTTTTTAATCTCTCGATCGGCTCCATTTCACTATTATTTTAACATTTTTTTAAAAAACCGTTATTTCCAGGCCTTGACAAGGTATTTTACCATGGTAAAATATTTTATAATCATAAAGGTCACAAAACATTATAAAGGTCATAAAAAATAAAAACAAAAATAAAAAAATGAAAAAAGAAATTAGGGTAGCAGTCGCCGGAGTAGGCAATTGCCTCTCTTCCCTTATTCAAGGCGTTTTTTATTATCGAAAGGTTTCTTCAAACGACGATCTTGTCCCGGGATTAATGCATAACGTCGTAGGAGATTACAAAATTTCTGACATTAAATTTGTCGCTGCTTTTGATATTGACAAAAGAAAAGTTGGAAAGGATTTATCTGAAGCGATTTTCGCTCTTCCCAATTGTACTAAGATTTTTCAAAAGGAAATTCCAAAATTGGGTGTCAAGGTAAAAATGGGACCGGTTTTAGATGGTGTCGCAGCTCATATGAAAGATTATCCAGAGCATCAAACGTTTGTCGTTGCTAAAGCAAAACCAGTTGATGTCGTTAAAGAATTAAAAAAGTCAGGGGCCGAGATTCTTCTCAATTATTTACCAGTTGGTTCTCAAAAGGCAGTTGAATATTATGCTAATTGCGCTTTAAAAGCCGGCGTTGCTTTTATCAATTGCATGCCTGTTTTTATTGTTTCGGATAAAAATTGGTCAAAAAAATTCGAAAAAAAAGGCCTGCCTTGTATCGGAGACGATATTAAAGCCCAGGTCGGAGCAACAATCACTCATCGAACCTTGTGTCATCTTTTCTCTCAAAGAGGAGTTATTATCGACAGATCTTATCAATTGAATTTTGGAGGTAATACCGATTTCCTTAATATGTTGGAAAGAAAAAGATTGAAAACGAAAAAAATCTCAAAAAGCGAGGCTGTGGAAGCGGTTTTGCTCAAAAAATTGAGTTACGATAATTTACACATTGGTCCTTCAGATTGGATTCCCTTTTTAAAAGACAATAAAATTTGTTTCATTCGAATCGAAGGCAGAGAATTTGGCAACGTACCTGTTGAACTCGAATTAAGGTTGTCTGTTGAAGATTCACCCAATTCCGCTGGCTGTGTGATCGATGCCGTAAGGTTGGCAAAATTGGCTTTAGATAGAGGCATTGGTGGTCCTTTAATTTCAGCTTCTGCGTATTTTATGAAGCATCCGCCTCAACAATTCCCCGATGAAAAAGCGAGAGAGATGGTCGAAGAATTCATTCAAGAAAAAAGAGAAAGATAAAAAGAATGAAACCAATAGAAAGAGCAAAAAAATTTATTACTGAAGAAAATTTGTGGATTTATCTTTTAACTTTAGCCAAGGACCAAGAAATCCCCGACGAAAAAGCAAGAGAGATTGTTTTTGAGAAGTTTGGTTTTCTGCCTCCTTTGTTTTTAACGAAAAGGGTGCTCTTTCTCTTGAAAAAAGACGGTTACTTGAAAAAAGAAAAGTATCTTGGAAAAAGTGCTTTTTTGACAACAGAAAAAGGAAAAAAAGAACTCGAAGAATTAAAAAAAACCTTAAAAGAAATTCTAGAAAAGATTTAGATTTTTTCAAAAGAGAATGATTGCCGAAAACGACCTTAAAAGAATTAAATCTCATTCTGAAAGGATTAAGAAAGAAGTAAGAAAAAGGACTTTTCAGTATGTTTTAAATGCCTTTGGTTTGATCACGGCCCTTGCTTGGAACGAATTGATTCAATCAACAATTATTTATCTTTTCCCTTTTCCCAAAAACAATCTTTTGTTAAAATCGTTTTATGCTCTCTTTTTAACGATTTTCTTGGTTTTCGTAAGCCTCTATTTGGAAAAGAAAGAACAATAAAAAGATTTCTTCGTTTTTTTAAGGACTAAATATGAGGGCTAATATTTTTGGCTTTACTTTTTCATTTTTTTTCGGTAAAATATAAAAGAAAAATATGTTAACAAAAGAAGAAAAAAAAGAGATTTTAAACAAATTAGGGTTGACAGAAAAAGCGACGGGCTCGACTGTCTTTCAGATTCTCCTTTTAACAAAAAGGATTGAAAAATTATCCGATCATTTAAAATTGCATAAAAAAGACAAGATTTCGAAAAGGAGCTTGATTAATCTTTTGGGAAAAAGAAAAAAACTCTTGAAGTATTTGCAAAGAAAAGAACCGGAACTTTATCAAAAAACATTGGATTTTTTGAAAGAAAAAAATGAAGCTTAATTTTGCCACTCAAAGGGTTGCTATTTTTATCGATATTGCCAATCTCTATCATTCAGCCAAAAACCTTTATCAATCAAGAATCAATTTTGGAGAACTCATCTCGGAAATCGTCCAAAAAAGGAAATTGGTTCGCGCTCTGGCTTACGGATTAAAGAGCAAAAGCGGTGAAGAAAGGAATTTTTTTACTGTTCTTAAAAAATTAGGCATTGAACTTCGAATCAAAGAACTCCAAGAATATTCCTCGGGTTTTAAAAAAGGAAATTGGGATGTCGGAATGACAATCGATGTGATGAAAATCGCTCCCAGCATTGATACTGTTGTTTTGGTTACTGGCGATGGAGATTTTGTTCCTTTGGTTGAGTATTTGCAGTACCAAGGAAAAAGAGTAGAGGTCGTTGCCATTGGATCAACCTGTTCTTCGAAATTAAAAATGATCGCTGATGAATTTGTTGATATTGAAAAAAGGGCGCACAAGTTTTTATTCCCGATTAAAAAATAAATTCCATGGAAGGAACAAAAAAAGAGATAATTTTAAAAAAAGAAATTTTTGGAAAGGAAATTATCTTTCATTTTAACCGTTGGGCGGAACAAGCGAATTTTTCTTTGTCAGCAACGATGGGTCGCTCAATGGTTTTTGCCACTGGAGTAATGTCAAAAAACGAGAATTCTCAACTCGACTACCTTCCTTTAAAGGTAGAATACGAAGAAAAATATTATGCTGCTGGAAAGATTAAAGGTTCTCGTTTTATCCGCCGAGAGGCAAGGCCCTCTGATGAGGCCATTTGGGCCGCCCGAATGATCGACAGAGCGATCCGCCCCCTTTTTCCCAAAAAATTCAAGAGAGAAATCCAGATTATCAATACTGTTTTATCTTGGGACGGAGAAAATGACCCTGATGTTTTGGCCTTGCTCGCCACATCTCTTGGTCTTCTGGTTTCTGACATTCCTTGGCAAGGACCGATTGCTGCTCTTCGGGTTGGTAAAATTGAAGATCGGTTTGTCATCAATCCAACCTACAAAGAAAGAGAAAAATCTCAAATCGATGTTATTTTTTCTGCGGTCAAAAAAAATGGCAAGATGCTTTTAAATATGATCGATGGCAGTTTTCATGAAAGAAAAAGGTCTGAAATTTTTGAGGCCTTTCTTTTTGCTAAACCCTACCTTGAAGAATTGATTGAATTTCAGACAAAAGAAGGAGAAAAAATTTCTCAGAAAAAGATCTTGATTGAAAAAGATCTTTCAGAGAGCGAAAAGATCGAAAAAGAAATGGAAGATTTTTTGAGGGAAAAATTAAAAGAGGCCTTTTTTCAAGAAAAGAAAGAAGAAAGAACGGAAAAACTTGAAATCGTAAAAAAAGATTTTTTTTCAACTTTCAACATTCCTCAAGAAAAAATCTCTCTTTTTGAAAATTTAATCAACGAAGAATTAAAAAATCTTTTAGAAGAAAAAATTTTAAACGAGGACAAAAGACCAGACGGTCGAAAACCAGATCAAATAAGGACAATTTCAAGCCAAGTCAATGTTTTGGCTCGAACTCATGGTTCAGCTCTTTTTTCTCGCGGTCAAACAAGAGTTCTTTCGATCGTCACTTTGGGAGCGCCGAGCGATGTACAACTGCTCGAAGGAATGGAAATCTCCGGAAAAAAAAGGTTTTTGCACCACTATAATTTTCCGCCCTACTGTGCTGGTGAAACCCAACCCCTTAAAGCACCTTCAAGAAGAGAAATTGGTCACGGAATGTTAGCTGAAAGAGCATTATTGCCCTTGATTCCGGATTTTGAAAATTTTCCCTACACCATTAGGGTTGTGTCTGAAGTTCTTTCCTCAAACGGTTCCACCTCAATGGCATCGGCTTGTTCCTCTTCTTTGGCTTTATGGGATGCTGGCGTTCCTTTAGAAAGAATGGTTGCTGGTATTGCTTTTGGTTTGGTCAAGAAAGGAGAAAAATATAAAATTTTAACTGACATCCAAGGTCCCGAAGACCATTTTGGTAATATGGATTTTAAAATCGCCGGCACCAAAAAAGGAATTACGGCCATTCAAATGGATGTAAAAATTGAAGGTATCGAAGAAGAAATCTTTAAAGAAATCCTGGCAAAAAGCAAACCGGTTTTGAATGAAATTTTAGAAACAATGGAAAAAACGTTAAAAGAAAAAAAGAATCTTTCACCTTTTGCTCCGCGCGTTTTTGTCATTCAAATCGACCCTGAAAAAATTCGCGATGTCATTGGTCCTGGGGGAAAAATGATCAACGAAATTATCGAAGAATGCGGGGTTGTCATTGATATTGAACCTTCGGGAAAAATTTTTGTCACCACCGAAGACGAAAAAGCAGGAGAAAAGGCGATCAATTGGATCAAAAACATCACCCGAAAAATTGAACCTGGTGAAGTTTTTTATGGAAAAATCAAAAAACTCTTTCCTTTTGGAGTTCTGGTTGAAATTTTGCCAGGCCAAGATGGTTTATTACATATTTCAAGCTTAAAAAGAATGGGAATCAATAATATTTCTCAAAATTTTAAGGTAGGACAAATCATTCCAGTAAGGGTGCTAGCCATTGATGAATTGGGTAGAATAAATTTAGGCCTTAAAAAATAATAAAAAAATGGAAAAAACATTTTTTCCTCCCCTGTTAAAAATCAGGATCATGGCAGATGATATAGAAAAAAGCAAAAAAAAGGCCTCCTCTTCACTAACGGAATCTTATATTATTCCTGGGCAAAAAGAAAAAATTGAATCTTTGGAAAAGAAAATTTCTTTTTTGGAAATTGAAAAAAGATCATTAGAGGAAAATAAAAATCAGCTCGAAAAAGAAAAAAAAGAATACCAAGAAAAAATCGAAAATTTGTCGCAGGTCCTCGATCTTCAAAAAGAAAAAAGTTTCCTTGAAGAACAACAATTAAACTTGCAGGAAAAATTGATCAAAAAAAAGAATGAATTAAATTTTCTTTCAATTCAAGAAAAAAAATATCAAGAAGAAGAAAACGAAATCAAAAACCAATACATCCTTCCTTTAGAAAAAAAGGTCTCTGTTTTAAAAGCGAAAAGGTCCGAGATTGAAAAGAAAGAAAGGGGGGCAAAAGAATTTTTTGAAAAAGAAAGGTATGAAAAAGAAAGACAGGAAGTAGAAGAAGAAATTAAAAAAATTGAAATTGAAATCTTTGACCTTTTACAAAAAATAGAAGAGATAAAAAACCGAAAGGAGATGATGTCTAAAGAAAAAGATAAATTTTTAAAAGAAAAAGAAGAGCTCGAGACCCAACTTTCTGCTGTCTTAAAAAGAAAAGAAGGCATATTGTTAATGTCAGAAAAAGAAAAAATTTTAAAGGAACTTTCAGACGCTAAAGAAGAAAAAGAAACTGAGAAAAAATTAAAAGAATTGGAATCTTTGCTAAAAGAAATCTCAACGAAATTAGCCCAAACAACCTTGCAAGAAAACGAAATCGAAAGGCAGCTTTCTGAAGTTGAAGGAAAAGAAAAGGAAATTCCCATCGAAGAAAAAAAAGAATTGATGCTCAAAAAATGGGAGTTGACTCAAAAGAGACAAGAAATCGAAAAAATAAGATGGGCTCAAGAAAAAGAAAAATACAACAAAGAAAAAGAGGTAAAAGAATTAAAAGATAAATTCTTAAAAACGAAGATTGAAAAAAGGAAAAAAGAAGAAAGATTGAAAGAAATAGAAATTTTACTTCAAGATCCCCAAAGAACAAAACCATTTTTAGAAGAAAAACAATTCCTTTCTCAAAAAGAAGTTGAAGAAAAAATAACATCAATCAACAATCAATTAAAAGAAATAGAGGCAAATTTAGCTGAAAAAGAAAAAGAAATCTCTCTTTTAAAAACAGAATTGGAAAAAGAAAAGGGGAAAAGGGAAGAAGTTGTTGAAATTCCTGTGCCACCCTCTTCTTTTCTCCAAAAAATCAAAAAAAATCAAGGAGAATTTTTCGAAGAACAAAAAGAAAAAGTTGTAACAGAAACAGAAGTCCCAAGTTTTAAAAAATCTCCTGAAAAAAAGAAAAGGGATTGGGATCAGGTTCTTTCGATTATTTCCCGAATCATCCTTGTTTTATTAATCGTTGCCGTTATTATTTTTGTTGTTTTAAAAACAAAATGATCAGCAAGGTTTTTTCCGCCGGTCTTTTTGGTTTTGAAACAAAAACGATTGAAATTGAAACCGAAGTTTCTTTTGGACTTCGAACTTTTCAAATCGTCGGCTTGGCAGAAAAAAGCGTTCAAGAGGCAAGCGCCCGAGTTTGTATTGCTCTGAAAAATTCAAATTTCATCTCTCCCGAAAAACATCCTCAAAGAATCATTGTTTCTTTGGCACCAGCTGACCTTAAAAAAGAGGGGAATTTTTTTGATTTACCTATTGCCTTAAGTTATCTTTTGGCTTCAAAACAAACTTTTTTTGAAACCCAAAAAACATTGTTTTTAGGCGAATTGTCTCTTGAGGGAAATTTAAGGAGAATTAAAGGTGCCCTAGCTTTTGCCCTCCATGCGAAAAAAGAAGGGTTTTTACAAATTATCCTTCCCAAGGAAAACGCAAAGGAAGCAAGTTTAATCAAAGGAATAAAAGTCATTGGCGTGGAAAATTTAAAAGACGTGGTTCTTTATTTAACAAAGAAAAAGGAAATTCAACCTTTTTTTTGGCAAGAGGAAAAAGAAAAGAAAACGAGAAGAAACGACCTTGATCTCATCCATGGTCAAGAAATCGCCAAAAGAGCTTTGGAAATTTCAGCCGCCGGCTTTCATCATCTTCTCTTCTTGGGACCACCGGGTGTCGGGAAATCATTGTTAGCCAAAGCCATTTGTTCAATCCTGCCAGAATTAACAGAAGAAGAGTCTTTTGATCTAACAAAAATTTACAGTATTGCCGGACTGACCAATGAAAAAGATCCTTTGATTCGAGAACCGCCTTTTCGCAATCCCCATCATACTTCTTCTTTTTCTGCTATTTTGGGAGGTGGAAACCCGCCACGGCCCGGCGAAATTACCTTTTCTCATCGAGGAGTTTTATTTTTAGATGAATTGCCCGAATTTCGACGCGATGTTTTGGAGTCTCTCAGAGAGCCCTTAGAACAGGGTAAAATTACAATTTTAAGGTCAAAAAATGTTTTGCCATTACCAGCAAAATTTATCTTGGTGGCCGCAGCCAATCCCTGTCCTTGTGGTTATTGGGGAGACAAAGAAATTGCCTGTAAATGCTCGCTCGCTCAAATTCAAAAATATCAAAGAAAACTCCAGGGCCCTTTGATCGATAGAATCGACCTTTTTGTTTTTGTTCCAAGGATCCGATTTGAAAAAATCGAAAAGGAAGAAGAAAATTTAACAGAAAAAATCAGAGAAAGAGTAAAAAAAGCAAGGTTGATTCAAAAAGAGAGATTAAAAAAAGAAGGCATTCTTACTAACGGCGAAATGGAAGTAAGAGAAATAAAAAAGTATTGCCCAATCGATAAAGACTCAAAAGACCTTTTAAAAGAATATGTTGATAGCGGAAAGATTTCTATTCGCGGTTATTACAAAGTGTTAAAAATAAGCCGGACGATCGCTGACCTTAAAGAAAAAGAAAAAATCTCTTTTGAAGAGGTCTGCGAAGCCCTTTCTTTTAGAAAAAAAGAGGAGGTTGAAAAAATTTAAAAAGGGTTCTTAGCACCTCGCACCTCAAAATGTAAATGGCAGCCCGTAGCCAAACCCGTTCTTCCGCTAAGCCCAATGATTTCTCCCTGATTTACCCTTTGTCCTTCTTGAACATAAATTTTCGACAAGTGACCATAAAAAGTAACAATGTTTTGATCGTGTAAAATTCGGACATAATTTCCTGCTTTTTTATCAAAACCTGTTTTTTGAACAACACCGCTTTGACTAGCAAAAATATTTTCTCCGCATTGGCCGTTGGAAAGGTCAACAGCGTTAAAAAAATGCAAACCCTGAGTTTTTCGGCACGGTGAAGCAATAGGACAAATTAAAGGAATTTCTTTTGTAAAAACAAAAGTTGTCTTTTCTTTTTCAGGAAAATGGGTTAAAGGAATGAATAAAATATCGCCAGCAACGACTTCGTTTTCTATTTCTTCGTTTAAAAACAAAATATCTTCTTTTTTGATTTTGTAATATTTAGCAATACTCTCTAAGGTTTCTCCTTTTTTTACTAAATGCAAAAGTCCAGAATAGGGAAGGATAATGAGTTTTTGACCTGGTTTTAATTTTGCTCCTCTTTCCAGTTGATTGGCTTGTAAAATCGTTTCCAAAGAAACATTGAATTTTTCAGCGATTGAAGCAACAGTATCTCCTTCCTGGACTGTGTATTCTTCGATTGTTTCTCTTTCTTTTTGAGCAAAAACCTTTGCTTCGACCGAGGTAAAAGGAAAATAAGAAACTAAAAAACCATTATCAAGGGCCCAAGTCGGATGAAAAAGAGGATCAAAAAAAGAAGATTGAAAAAAATAATAATCGTTTCCTTTTTTAAAAAAAGAAAATGGCTTTTTAAAAGCCAAAAAAGAAAAAATAGCAAAAACAAAAAAGAAGAAAAAATTTCTGATGATTCCTTTTTTCATTATAATTAAAAATTATACATAAAAAAGAGAAAAAAATCAAATCGAAAAAATTTATTATTTTTCAATAAAAAAGTTAACATTTACTTTTTGTTCTCAAAATTTAAATCCTTGACGCCTTTTCTTTTTTTGTTAAAATAGAATAATGTCATCACGAAAAAAATTTCTTTTCTTTTTTCTCGCTTCTATTTTTTTTCTATCTTTCTTAACACCTTATTTTTCTCAAGCGCAACAACCAGGGCAAGTACAAACATCTATTGGAGAGGGATCCGAACTGCCAGTAGGAGATGAAGATTCTCTTTTACAAAACTTCTGCCACCTAAATCCCAATGCAGAAGAATATGAAAGTGGGTGGGGCGGTATCACGGGTGCTCTTAAAAAACTTCGTGATCTTCTTATATGTATATTTTTGTATGTAGCCAGCTTACCAGTAAGATTTATTTTTCTTCTAGTCATTCTCTTTGTTTGGGTTGTGGTTTGGTTGATGGTTCTTTTAGGTGATACTGTTTCAGCTGTTTTTGTAATGACTCTTGGAATCAGTTTTCAAAGTAACTTATTAAACCCCCAAAGCATTGAAGGCGTTGGTGAACTTTGGAATTTTACGAAAACTATAGGAAACGCTCTTGTGCTATTGGCTGCTGTTTTCATTGGTTTTGCCACAGCTGCTGGGTTGCAAGAATACCATATTAAAAAACATTTTGGCAAATTAATTGCTTTGGCCATTTTGGTAAATTATAGTCATTGGCTTGTTGTTTTAGCCGCTGATACTTCAAACAAAATCGCTAAACCTTTTTTTGACTACTTAACAGATAGCCAACAACAGAAAGATAGCCAACAACAGAAACGTCTCCAAAGTGTTTATATAATTTCACATCTGTGGAATGAACAAAACAAAAAAACAATAGCAGAAATAGAAGTGCCTTACGGAGGAAGAGGGGGGGAAGCAACAAAAATACCCATAACCCTATCTTCTATTCCTGCTGTGGCTACTGATTATTTTATCACTAGGGATAGTTATTTTTATAAATACTTCCTCGACAACCTTATTGTGATGATGGTGATTTGTATTTTTCTATTTATATTCTTTGTTATTTTCTTTACTTTAACTTCTATTTTTATTTATTTCGCTTTATACGGTTTCATCCGAATACTCGTTCTTTGGATCTTAGGTGTAATTGCGCCCATTGCTTTTTCAACAATTATCTTTGAAAAAAGCAGAGTTTATCAAGTAGTTTTTCCTGGTTTTTTTAAGTGGGACAAATGGCTCGAAATGCTTTTAGTTTGGTCTTTTTTAATTGTGCCTATGTGTTTTATCTTTTATATGGGCGATCATTTGGGCTCTGCAATTGAAAAATCTGGGCTACCAAATGCTATAAAAAATTTTCTTGAAAATATAGCCACATCTACAAGTAGTGGCGAAAAGGGTGACTACTTTGCAAAAGGAATTAATAAACTTTTAGCAGGTTTAGCAAGCTTAATACCGTTTCTTATTCTCTTTATCTTCTATGCCTTAGCTTTTAGCGAGGTTAAAGAAAAAATAAAACAACAAACACAAGCCATTGTAGGTGGTTTAATGAGTGGAGCCGGTGCTTTTGCTTATCTTGCGAGTATTGTCGCAGGAGTAGCTGCTGGTGCTGTTGCTGGTGTCGGTAGTGTAGCTGCTGGTACGGCAAGTGGTCTTGGTATGAGTAGTTTAGCTAGTGGCATTTCCAGAGTATCTTCTGTTAGTGCTAGGGGCTTATCTTCTCTGAGCACCAGATCTCAAAAATTGGCCCAAGGCGCTATTTCGCGATCTGAAAAAATAAAAAAAGGCACTGAATCTGCTGTAAAAAAAGCGATGACTAAAGTAGGAGGTGTTACAACAGCAATAAGAGAAAAAGCTAGGACAGCTATGACAACAATTAAAGAAGAGGTTCAGGGGCCAAGGGCTAGACTAGATGAATTAGAAAAATACGAAAAAGCCAAACTTGGGCGAGGTTTTTCGAAATATCAACAATACCACGAGAGTATAGCGAGAGCGACTGTTCAAATCCCAACATACCCATTCGCTAAAAAATTCGAAGCTTATACGTGCTTGGTCACACCTCAAAAAGAAGGCGGTTTGGGAAAAACACCAACTCGTAACGATAAAAAAGCTCTACGAGAATCAGCTTCTACTTTGCTTACAGATAAATCGAAATTCAAAAAGGCAACAAATTTAGAAAAAGCAGCAGCAGTAAAGATACTAGTAGAAAGTGATCAGCCTTTAAGCCCTAAAGAAATCAAAGGTATCGGAAGAGCATTACCAGTTATTGATTTAAATCGGCTAGAAGATTCGTCTTTTATTAAAAAACTTGTTGCTAAAGCACCCGGTTTGAAAACCTACTTTGCAACACAGCAGGCTAGGTTAGATGAATTAGAAGGTCTATCAGGAAGAGAATCAGCCTCTTCTTTGCTTACAGATAAATCGAAATTCAAAGAGGCAACAAATTTAGAAAAAGCAGCAGCAGTAAAGACACTAGTAGAAAGTGATCAGCCTTTAAGCCCTGAAGAAATTAAAGGCATCGGAAGGGCAATACCAGTTATTGATTTAAATCCTCGGCAAAGGCCAGAAGATTCGTCTTTTATTGAAAAACTTGTTGCTAAAGCACCCAGTTTGGCAACCTATTTTGGTTTTTCTACAGGTTATGCAATAAAACAAGCCAGATCTCAAGGAACTTTACCCCAATTGCCAACGAAAGAATTAGAAGGAATTTTTGATGATTTGAAGAGTGATGATATAACAAAAATCCTTGAAGAAGGCAGTGCGGCCCAAAAAGCAAAAATGGTTGAACTAGCCTTAAAAAAGAAATTCAATATTGAACTTAAACCCGATATCGATGTTAGCGTTATAGAAAAAGACCCCTCCAAAGCAAGTGAAATTTTAACAAAATTACATTTTGAATTAGCTAGAAATAATCCCGACGCTATTTTGGCCAAACTCGAGGACTTGCCTAAAGAAGAAAAACAAAATCGACTAAACCTTTGGAATAAAATGATAGAAAGTACCAGATAGACTCTTTAAAATAAAAATTTCACAAAATTATGCAACTTAACAAAAGATGGTTAGAAGAATTGGATAAAATCGTTAAAGACAATAATCTTCCGGTATTCGATTTTTTTGCAGAGGAAACAATTGAATTTTTTAAAAAAAGCCAATCGTTGGAAGAAAGGCTTTTTTATATCGATTCCTTCCCTTTTTTTAAAATAAAGAAAATTATTCTCGATATTCAAGAAGGAAAAGAAAAAATTGAAAACCTTGTTCTTCTTTTGAGAAACAAATTAAAAATCACCACCCAACAAGCAGAAAATATTGCCAGAGCAATAAAAGAAAAAATTTTTATTCAAACAAACGAAATTGCTGAAAAAAATTCCCTTGAAGAAAAAAAACCTGAGGAGAAAAAACTTGACCCTTATCGTGAACCATTATAAAATAAAGAATGCAACCTGCGATCGTCCCAAAATTCATAGAGAGAGAAGCGAGAATTTTAGGGCCCTTTACTTTTCGCCAGACAGCGATTATAGCTTTTGGCGGGGGAATTGTGGCAATCGTCAAATTTCTCTATCCCCAATATTTAATCTGGGCGATTGTGATCATCGCGCCCATTGTAATTCTTCTTGCTTTTGTTAAAATTGATGATGTTAATATTATAGAGTATTTTTTTAGAGTTTTTTTATTTTCTTTCCAAAAAAAGGTTTATTTATGGTCATCAAAGAGCATTTTTGAACAAAAAGAAAGAAAATTTCAAAAAGAAATTTCAAAAAAATGACAAGCGAGAGAGACGTTTTTCAATTTTTAGACATTAAAGATATCAAAAACAATACTTTAATTTTAAAAGACAACAGCTTGAGAAAAGTTTTAAGGGTCTCTGCTGTTAACTTTTTTCTAAAATCACAAGAAGAGCAAGATGCCATTCTTTATAATTTTCACAATTTTTTAAATTCTCTTGAATTCTCTGTTCAAATTTATATCTCTTCAAGAAAAATGAATATTGTTTCTTATTTACAAAAATTAAAAGAATTAGAAGAAAAACAAACGAACGAACTCTTATTACTTCAATTAAGAGAGTATGAAAATTTTATTAACAATTTAGTGATGACAGGAGAAATTATGGAAAAAACTTTTTTTGTTATTGTTCCTTTTTATTTTACAAGCATCGAAGCAATAAAAACAGCGCCAGTAAAAGAAGTAAAAATCGACCCCTTGGAATTTGAAAGAGGAAAAAAACAACTTCAGGAAAGAACAGAATTCGTTGCTTTTGGGCTTTCAAAATGTGGTTTAAAAGTAAGGGAATTAACGACAAAAGAATTAATTGAACTTTTTTGGTCGATTTATCATCAAAACGAAGCGGAAATCGGCTTTTTGCCAGCAATCCCGCCCCATATTACATAAAAATATGCCTTTTCCTTTTTTAAAAAAAGAAAAGAAGTTAAAAAAAGAAGAGGAATATGAGCCGGATTTAGAGCCTAGTTTACAAGATTTAATCTCGCCTTCAGCAATTTTACTCACTCCCAACTATCTGAAAATTGACGAAAAATATTTTCGCGGTTATTTTATTTACACTTATCCTCGTTATCTTCATCCTGCCTGGCTAGCTCAGATGATTTTTTTGCCGACAAATTTCGATATTTCGCTCCACATCCATCCCGTTAGTACCGCTCTTTATCTTAAAAAACTTTTAAGAAAACTGACAGAGGTTCAAGCAGAAATTTTAGAAAGGCAAGAAAAATTAAAAGTCAGGGAGCCCGAATTAGAAACCGCTCAACGCGATATTGAAAAATTAAGAGATAAACTAACCGTTGGCGAAGAAAAAATTTTTCATGTAGGAATATATTTGGGACTTTATGCTTCTTTGGAAGAAGAATTAAAAAATCTAGAAAATGTTGTTCGTTCTGTCTTCGAAACAAAATTAATTTATCTAAAAAAAGCCACTTTCCAGCAAAAAGAATCTTTTCTTTCGTGTTTACCCGTTGGTTTAGATAAAATATGTATTAACGAACCCTTGAATACTGAAGCCCTAACAACTGCCTTTCCTTTTGTTTCTTTGGATATCACATCAAATGAAGGCATTCTTTATGGTATTAACAGCCAAAATAATTCTCTAATTTTATTCGATCGATTCTCCCTTGAAAACGCAAATATGGTTATTTTTGGAACTTCGGGTTCGGGGAAAAGTTATTTTGCCAAAATGGAAATTTTAAGAAATATGATGCTCGGCGTTGATTTTTTAATCATCGATCCAGAAAACGAATATGAAAGATTGGCCCAATCAATCGACGGCACCTTTTTAGATATCTCTCTTTCTTCTCCCCTCCACCTCAATCCCTTTGACATTCCTTTGCCAAAAGAAGAAGAAACACCAGAAGAGGTTTTAAGGGCTAACATTGTAAACCTTGTGGGACTTTTAAGAATTATGCTCGGAGGGTTGACTCCCGAAGAGGATGCTTTGTGTGATCGAGCCCTAAGAGAAACCTACGCTATCAAAGACATTACACCGGAATCAGACCCGAAAACCTGGTCCCAAAAAATACCTTTAATGGAAGATTTTGTCAGTGTTTTAGAAAGTACCGAAGGCGCTGAATCTTTGGCAAGAAAATTAAAAAAATTCACCGAAGGTTCTTTTGCTAATTTTTTTAACAATTATACAAACGTTTCTTTGGATAATCGCTTGGTTGTTTTTGGAATCAGAAATATGGAAGAAAACTTAAGACCCATCGCCATTTATATTATTATGCGATATATCTGGGCAAAAATCAGAGAAGAACTGAAAAAAAGAGTTTTGGTGATCGATGAAGCTTGGTGGCTGATGAAAAATGAAGATTCTGCTTCATTTTTATTTGGTCTTGTTAAAAGAGCAAGAAAATATTGGTTGGGTGTCACAACGATTACCCAAGACGTTGAGGACTTTTTAAAATTAGATTATGGAAGGTCTATTTTAACAAATTCTGCTTTAACTTGTCTTTTCAAACAAAAACCAGTAGCCATAGATGTCCTTCAAAAGGCCTTTGCCTTAACCGAAGCAGAAAAGAATATGCTACTCGAAACAACAGTAGGCGAAGGACTCTTTTTCGCTGGTGATAACCATACGACGATTTCTGTTGTTGCTTCTTATTTAGAAGACCAAATTATTACTTCTTCGCCAGCAGAAATCGCTAAATTAAAAAAGAAAAAATATGAATAAAAAAGTTTTTCATTTTTTAATATTTTTCTTTATTTTTCTTCTTTTTTATTCTTGTTTTGCTCAAGATTCAAATGGGGAAAATGGGGCAAATGTAGACGAGACAACACGATCGCTTTTGTCTTTTTTGAATACTATTTACACGTTTGTTATTCGTCTAACAATCGTTATCTCAATTTTAAGAATTATCTGGGGTGGTATTACTTACCTCTTTTCTGTTGGAGAAATTGTGCAAGTTAGTGAAGCAAAAAATATGATCGTTGATGCAATTTTGGGACTGGCTGTTGCCTTAACTTCTTATACCTTTTTAAGTCTTTTAGGGCTCACCCCCCCCTAAACTGGTTTAATAATTACTCTTCTTTCAGGTTCTTGGCCAAAACTTTCGCTTTTCACATCCTTTCTCTGGGATAAAATTAAATGGATAATCCGCCTTTCTTTTGCAGACATTGGAGGTAAAACTTTTTCTTTTTTTGTTAAAATTACTTCGTCAGCCAAATTTTTTGCCAGTTCTTCTAAATACTCTGTTTTTCTTTTTTTATAACCTAAAATATCCAATTCTAAAAAAATTTCTTCATCAACCTTCCTTTTAATAATCGCGTTTAAAACTTTTTGAATCTTGTTTAATGTCTCACCGTCTTTTCCTAATAAAATTTCATTTTCGTTCGATCTCAGATTAACAAAAAAAACCGAATCTTTCTTTTCAATACTCTCAAGCTCGATTTTTATTCCCATCTTCTCAAAAAACTGATTAATAATTTTTTTAATTTCCTCTTCTTGATTCATTTTTTATAAAATCTCTGAAGTATCAAAGAAAAAGTAGAATTGGAAAAAATATAAATCAAAAAACCAGCGGGCAATTGAATCAAAATTAAAAAGGTTAAAATAGGAAAAAAATAACTCGTAAAATTTTGAAAAAAGTTTTTTTCAAAAGATAAAGATGTTTTTTGAAAAAAGAGTTGAAAAACCGAAACCAAAAAAGCCAATGGCGGATAAGGAGATGAAAGGTTTAAGAACCCTAAAAATAAATAGTTGCCGCCATTAATTAAAATTTCTTTTTTTACCAATTGATAAATAAAAACAAAAATGGGCAACTGTAAAAACAAAGGCAGGGTTCCTAAAAAAGGGTTTATTTTTCTTTCTTGAAAAAGAGCAACGATTTTTTCCTGTTGTAATTTTAAATCTTTAGGATTCTCCTTTTTGATTTTTTTTATCTCTTCCTGAATCTGGGCAATCTCTTTTTGATTTTTTTGAACAATTTTTTCTAAAGGAAAAAGAACAACTTTTATCAAAAAAGCAAAAAGAATAATGGCTAAACCAAAATCGCCAAAAGCAAAATGGCTTTTTAAAAGGTCAAAAAAATAAAAAAATTTATCCTCGAAAAAATTAAACATTTTTTAAAATATTTTTAATTTCTTTTTCAACCTTTTGAAAATTTAAACTTTGAGAATATTTTTTTAAAAAAACAACAAAAATTCCTTTTAAAAAATTCTCGTTCAAATTTTTCCTTACGGCTTCCCGAATCCAACGTTTAATTCTGTTTCTTTTTACCGCAAGGTTTACTTTTTTTTTAGGAACAACAGGAAAAATTTTTGTTTTTTTTAAATCTTTTTTTTCTAAAAAAAACATCTTTAAAAAATCTCCTTCTTTTTTTTTACCTTTTTTTAAAGAAAGCAAAAACAAATTTGCTTTTTTATTTAAAAAACAACCAGACGCCATCTCTTTTTTTTTCTTCTTCTTTTCAAAACCTTCGTTCCTTTCCTCGCTAAAAAACCATGTGTTTTTTTTCTTTTTCTTTTGTTTGGACGGTAAGTAATGCTCATAAAAAATATTATACAAAAAATTCTCTTAAAAATCAAATTCACAAAAAATACACCATTTTTCCACAAAAAATGGGCCTTACCCTTGTTTTCAATTTCAAAAATCGTTTATAATCTTCTATGAACCGCGAAGAGGTCTGGCAGTCGCTTTTATCTCGTCTTCAATTTCAAGTTTCCAATTTTCAATTTAATACCTGGTTAAAACATGTCAAAATTTCTTCTTTTGATCAAAAGATAGTAGTCCTCGCTGTTAATAATTCTTTTACTAAAGAATGGTTAGAAAAAAAATATAAAAGTTTAATTTTAAAAAACATCAAAGAAATTCTCCCAAATATTGAGGATGTTTTTTTTGAAATTAAAAAAGAAGAAAAAGTTTCTTTACCCCAAACTCCTCAAAAAAAACCTAATTTTTCTTTTCAGCAACCAAACCTTGAAATCTTCCAAAAAAAACAAAAAGCAAACCTCAATCCAAGATATCGCTTTTCCAATTTTGTTGTTGGTTCTTTTAACGAATTAGCCCATGCCGCCGCTTTGGCAATTACTAAAAAACCGGGCCAAATCTATAACCCTCTTTTTATTTATGGAAGCGTTGGTTTAGGAAAAACTCATTTATTACAAGCGATCGGAAATGAAATTTTAGAAATACAACCAGAATTAGAAATAAAATATATTCCCACTCAGGTCTTTGTTTCCCAAGTTATTCAGGCAATAAAAAATAAAAGCATCGATGAATTAAAGAAAAAATGGCAACAAACAAACGTTCTTATTATTGACGATATCCAATTTTTAGCCGGTAAAGAAAGAACTCAAGAAGAATTTTTTTATCTTTTTAACTTTTTATACGAAAGTCAAAGACAAATTGTCTTATCTTCTGATCGTTCGCCTCGTGAAATTCCAGCTCTAGCAGAAAGATTAAAATCGCGATTCGAAGGAGGATTAATGGCTGATATTTCATTCCCAGATTATGAAAGTCGAATGGCGATTTTGAAATCAAAATGTCAAGAGAAAAACATCGAAATGCCAGACGAAGTCCTAGAGTACATCGCTCAAAATATCAAAAAAAATATCCGCGAACTTGAAGGTGCTTTAAATTTTTTAATCTTTAATTTAAGCGCAAAAAAGGAAAAAATGAGTTTTAATAAAGTAAAAGATGCTCTAAAAAAAATAATCGAGAAACCCAAAAAAGTAATCAACGCAAAAATTATCATCAAAGAAATCGCTGATTTTTATGGTTTAAAAGAAAAAGATCTTTTTTCTAATTGTCGAAGACAAGATCTTTTAAAACCTCGTCAGATTGCCATGTTCTTTTTGAGAGAGGAATTAAAAACTTCTTATAGTGCTATTGCAAAACTCTTTGGAGGAAAGGATCATACAACTGTAATGCACGCTTGTAATAAAATCTGCCAAAAAATATCAGAAAACGAAAATTTAAAGAATGAAATAAATGCTTTAAAAGAGAGGATATTTTGTGGATAAAATAAAGAAAGAGGACTTTCCACATTTTTTATACATTTTTTAAAATATTCAAAAATGAAATAAAATAAGGTAAAATTAATAAAATCACTTTTTTTCCACCATGTTACTATCACTATTAACAAATAATTTAAAAGAAGGAATAAAAATTGTAGAAAAAGGATTAACAAAGAGTCCTGTTTTACCAGTTTTAGAAAATATTTTTTTAAAAACAGAAGATAATTTTCTTGTTTTAAAAACAACTAATTTAGAAATTGGCCTTATTCATTGGATATTATCAAAAAACGAAGAAAAAGGAGAAATTTGTCTTCCTTCTAATATTTTTGCAAATTTAATCGATAGTATTAAAGATGAAATTATTACTCTAAAAAAAGAAAAAAGCAATCTTTTAATTAAAGGGAAAAATTTTGAAGCAAAAATTATCACTCAAGAAACAAAAGATTTTCCTATTATTCCACTTCCTAAAAAAACTGAAGAAACTTTAAAAATCAAAGGATCTTTGTTTTGTAATGCTTTGTCCCAAGTTGTTCAAATTCCTTCTTATTCTTCAACAAGACCTGAATTATCTGGTGTTTTATTAAATTTTCAAAAAGATAAAATAGAAATCGTAGGAACTGATAGTTTTCGTTTAGCAAAAAAAACAATTTTAAAAGAAAATCGTTTGTTGAACGATTATCAATTTATTATTCCTCAAAAAACAGCGAGAGAAATAATTAATATTTTTTCAAAAGAAGAAAAAATTATTTTTTATCTTTCAAGCGAAAATCTTTTTTTGGAAAGTTTTTTTCAAGATATAGATCATTCAAAAACATTACTTGTTTCTCGTTTAATCGAAGGTGAATTTCCTGATTACAAAGATATTATTCCTCAAAAATTTCAAACAAAAATTTTTTTAAAAAGCGAGGAATTTTTGTCCCAAATTAAAAGCGCTAATATTTTTACCGGCAGAGAAAACGAAATTTCTTTTAACATTAAAGAAAAAGAAAAAAAGATGGAAATTTTAACAAAAAACGACAAATTAGGAGAGTATAAAAGTTTTATTAATTGTCAGATTGAGGGTTCTGATTTAAAAATCACATTTAATAGCAAATTTTTAATCGATGGTATTTTAAACATTAATCAACCAGAATTGGTTTTTCAATTAACAAACGACGAAGGTCCGGCGGTTTTAAAACCAAAAGAGAGCGATGATTATCTTTATATCTTAATGCCTGTTAAGACTTTTTAATTGAAGATATTGATTTAAAAATTCTCTAAAAATAGGAGCTGCAACACCAACGCCCGGCGCATTTTTCATCGGTGTGTTATCGTTGTTTCCAACCCAAACCCCAATAGTGATATCTTTAGTATAACCAATCGTCCAAGCATCACGAAAATCGTTTGTTGTCCCGGTTTTTATCGATACTTTTTCATAAGGAAAATATAAGACCGATTGATAACCAAAAATAGGCGCCCTGGCGTTATTATCAGAAAGAATATCAGAGATTAATTCTGCTACTTTTTCTGGCAAAACCCTTTTTTCATTTTGTTTGCTTTCCATTAAAATATTTCCCTCAGTATCTTCAATTTTTTTAATTGTGTTTATTTCTTTTTTAATTCCGTTATTCGCAAAAACAGAGTAAGCAGCTGTCATTTCCAAAAGATTTACTTCCCAGCCGCCCAAAACAATCGCGGGCCCAAAGGGTTCTTTTAAAGTTGTAATTCCCATTTCTCTTGCTGTTTGGATAGAATTTTCCAGGCCAGCCAAATCCATTAAGACCTTTACTGAGGGCACGTTTAAAGATTGAGCCAGAGCTTCTCTTAAAGTAACCTCGCCTCTGAATTTTTGATCATAATTATAAGGGCAATATTCTTTTCCTCCCCAGATACCAAAACAAGTGGGTTCGTCTACAACTTTTGTTTTATCATCAAAACCATTTTTAAAAGCAGTAGCATAAACAAAGGGTTTAAAAGAAGAGCCGGGTTGTCTGCCAATTTTTGTTTGAAGGACATCAAACTGAGGTTCAAATTTACAATTTTTTCCTGGTTGACAATTTTCAGGTTCTTTTTGGCTCCAAAAATCACGAGAACCAACCCAAACCAAAATTTCTCCTGTTTTATTATCGATAACCACCATCGCTGCGTTATAAGCATTATATCTTTTATTAGTTTCTCCTTTTTCTTTTACGATTTTTTCTGCGATTTCTTGCAATTGATAATCAAGCGTTGTAAAAACTTTTAACCCTTTTGAGTTCAAATATTCCCTTCCATATTTTTTTTCTAAAAAAGAAGTGATCGTTAAAGAAAAATGGGGTGCTTTTGTTTTGGGTGGCGGCAAAAAAACAATTTCTTTTTCTTTTGCCTCTTTAGCTTCTTTTAAAGAAATAAAATTATCTTTTACCATTTCATCGATAACAAGATTTTTTCTTTCTAATAATTTATCTTTTTCTTTTCCCCACGGAGAGAGGAGGCTCGGTGCTTTAATAATAGCGGCTAATGTTGCTGATTCGGCTAGATTTAATTCCCAAACATTTTTTCCAAAATAATTTTGAGCAGCGCTTTGAACGCCATAAATATTTGGCCCGAATGGAATTTGGTTTAAATACCATTCGAGAATTTGATCTTTTGAATATTTTCTGTTTAATTCGATTGCCAACAAGACCTCCTTTGTTTTTCGGGCGAATGTTTTTTCTGGAAATAAAAAAGTGCTTCTTATTAATTGTTGAGGGATTGTTGAGCCCCCAAAGGTTAATTTTTTTAATTTTAAATCAAGGAGTACAGCTCTGAAAATTCCTTTTAGGTCTATTCCTTGATGTTGATAAAATTTTTTATCCTCGATTGAGATCACCGCCTTTTTTAAATAATCTGGCGTTTTTTCTAAGGGAACATAAGTTCTCTTTTCTTCTTCAAAAATTTCATAAAGCAAAACACCATTTCGGTCGAAAATCTTTGTTGATTGAGACAGCTCTCTTTCCCTAAAATTTTCTGGGCGGGGAAAATCTTTAAAAAATAAAAAAAGGAGAAAAATAAAAAAGAGGATAAAAGAAAAAAAGAAAAAAGAAAAAATCTTTAAAAATTTTTTTATATTTTTTTTCATCTTAATTTTATATTTTAAAAAATATCCTTCAAAAAATCAAAAAAAGGGGGCTTTCGCCCCCCTTTTTTTTCGCTTTTCTATTTATTCCTCTTCTTCCTCTTCTTCTTCTGGCGTTTCTTCTAAGTCTTCTTCCTCTTCGTCTTCTCCTTTAAAAAAATTCTTAATTCTTTTCATTTTTTTAAAAAAGTATACGACCTTTTATTTTTTTAACTATTGAAATTTTATTTTTTTTTAAATATTTGTCAAGACCATTTTTTCTTTTGTTTTTTCATCTTTTTTGTTAAAATAAAAGATAAAAGGGCCCTTAGTTTTAATTGGTAGAACGCCGCATTTGCACTGCGGAGGTTGGGAGTTCGAGTCTCCCAGGGTCCACTTTCAAAGATTCTTTTTTCCAAAAAGACGCAAAAAAAGTTTTTCTTTGTCTGCTAGAAGGTCAATATTCGTTTTTTTGAGTTTTTTTAAAAGAGAGATGTTGTTTTTTGAATTTTCAAAAACTTTTATTATTTCTTTTTCTTTGTCATCGCGCGCAATTCTATTAAGAGAAATTTTTCCGCATTTTAAGCATTGATGGATAATCATTATTTCTCCTTCTTTTGTTTTTCCGTATTTTTTTTCTTTTTCTTTTTTCAGGGTTAGGCCGATGGGCTTCATTAAACCCTGGCATTTTGATTTACGGTCCCCGCTTTCTTTAAAATCAACATGTTTTGACCAAAGGCAAAAAGGACAATGATTGCGATGTTTTGTTCCGATAAAACCAGAAAAAGGAACTTTTTTTTGGCAATTTTCACATACAAAAAAATCCTTTTTCATTTTAAATATCGCAGAGAAAAACCGCAATCCATTTACCTTTATTTTTTTCAATTTTTAATTGATGGTAAGTTACTGCCTTAATATCAAAGTCTGCGCTTTCGATTTTCTTTCCTTTTAATAATCCTTCAATGAAAAAATCTTTTTCAAAAGATGATTTTTTTATTTTAAAATCAAAAAAAACTTCTTTTTTTATTTGAGACAAACAAAGGCTTTCGTTTAAAAAATCGACAAACAAGCTTGGCAAATCATTGCTTTTAACTTTTATTTTTCTAAAGACAAAATTTCCTTTTGTTTTGGCGTTAATAGTTTGAAAAAGAGAAAAAAGAGCCAAAGAGAAAAGTTTTTTAAGATCCCTTGCCCAGATTTTTATTTTTAAATCAGCTGTATGCCTTAAAATTTTATAATTGTTTTCCATTGTTTTTTAATTTTTCAAATTCTTCCTTAACCACCATTCGATCGTCCCAAGGAATTTTTTTTCCGTTTTTAACACAAATAGAAGGTTCACATCCTTTGCCGGTGATAACAACAATGTCGTTTTTTTTGGCTAAACCCAGAGCCCTTCTAATTGCCTCTCTGCGGTCCAAAAATTTTTCCGCTTTATTACAACCCTTGGCTACTTGTTCAATAATCTCCCAAGGGTCTTCATCGTAAGGATCTTCATTGGTAATAATAACCTTTTCGCAATATTTTTGAGCAATTTTTCCCAAAACCGGTCTTTTCCATTTATCCCTGCCGCCGCCGCAAGCACCAAGAACGCAAACCATTTTTTCGTTTTTCTTTAAATATTTTCTTAAATTAAGATAAACGCTTTCTAAAGCATTGGGCGTAAAAGCATAATCAACAATAACTTTAAAAGGAAAAGAAATAACTTCTTCCATACGACCAGGAACCGAAGAGATTTTTTCTAAAGCCCTTTTTGCGATTTTTAAAGGGATGTTTTGAGAGATAGCAAAAGTAATCGCTGCCATAGCGTTATAGGCCTGAAATTCGCCAGGGATTTTTAAACGCATTTTTAAGTCCTTTACTTCCATTAAAATACTTTTTTTTGTTGTTTTTAAGATTTTCCCCTTTATCAGTTTTTCGTTGTTTGCCAAAAAATAATTTTCTCCATTTTTTAAAGAATAGAGATATTTTTTTTCGCTGTCATAATTCAAAAAACGAAAAACTTCTTTATCGTCGAAATTTAAAATATGACAATTTTTTGTTTTTTCAAATAACTTTTCTTTTGCTTGTCGGTATTTTTCAAAACTTCCGTGGGCCTCGATATGTTCGGGATAAAGATTGGTAAAAATGGCACAATCAAAATTGATAAAACAATGTCGGTATTGTTTAATTCCTTCTGATGTTACTTCAACGATTGCGTACTGGCATTTTTCCTTTACTGCTTTTTTTAAGAACGATTGTAAAAAAAAACGGCCCGGCATTGTCATTCGCATTTTGTTTTGCCATTCTTTATTTTTTATTTTGAAAAAAATCGAGCAGCTAACAGCAACAGAAAAACCAGCTTCTTCAAGAATTTTTGAGATTAAAAAAGCAGTTGTTGATTTTCCGTTAGTACCCGTGATTCCAACAATCTTTATTTTTCTTGAGGGAAAGCCATAAAAAAGAGCGCTCAATAAAGAAAGAAAAAAATGATAGCTGTCCAACAAAAAAGGAGGACAGAGTTTTTTTAACCTTTCTTTCAGCATCATTTAAAATGATAACACAAAAATTAGAAATTTTTATACAAGGGATATTGAAGAGAATCTGAAAGCGCTTGAAAACTAGCAAGAATGATATTAGAAGAAATGCCGCCCGTTGTCCATTTATGAATTCTGTCGGAGGATTCGATAAGAACAAGGACATCTGATTGAGTACCGCTTTCTCCTTCTAAAATTCTTACTTTATAATCAATTAATTTTACTTTTGAGAGTTTAGGAAAGGATTTTTTGAGAATTTTTCTTAAGGCCCTATCCAAGGCATTGACCGGTCCTTGACCCGAAGCTTTGGCAGAAAAAATTTTATTTTTTATTTTTATCTTTAATTTGCATTGGGTGAGAAATTTTTTATTATAAACTATTTTTACTTCAAAAAAGATCGGTTCAAAAAAGGGATAGAATTTTTTACTCTTTCTAGCCAAAAATAATTCCAAAGAGGCTTCAGCGTTTTCGTAGATTAAACCCATTTTTGTGTTTCTTTTGATTTCTTCGATTATCTTTTCTATTTTTTCTTTTTCAAAAAAGAAACCCAATTCTTTTACTTTTAGAGAAAGGATTGATTTCCCAGAGATTTCAGAAAGAGAAAATTTGATTTCGTTCCCCACCTTTTTAGGGTCACAATGTAAATAACTCTCTTTCCATTTTAGAATTCCATCGCCATGGAGCCCCGCTTTTGTTAAAAAAGCATTTTCGCCAACATAAGGTTGAAAAGGGTTTGGGTTTTGGTTGGCTATTTGAGCAATTTGGAGCGAAAGCTCTTTTATTTTTTTTAGCTTTTCTTCTTCAAAAAGAGGTATTTTTAATTTAAATTGAAGCGTAGGAATTAAAACAGACAAATCAGCATTCCCGCATCTTTCTCCATAGCCATTAATCGTACCTTGAACTTGAGAGACACCTGCTTTTATTGCTTCTAAGCTATTGGCCAGCGCCAAACCGCTGTCATTATGACAATGAATGCCCAAAGGAACTTTAATTTCTTTTTTGACAATTTTTATAATTTCTCTGATTTCAAAAGGCAAGGATCCGCCGTTTGTATCGCAGAGTACAATTCTTTCAGCCCCAGCTTTTTGAGCGGTTTTTAAAACCTTTAAAGAAAAAGAAGGATTTCTTTTGAAGCCATCAAAAAAGTGTTCGGCATCAAAAAAAACTTTTTTACCTTTTTCTTTGGCAAATTTAATACTCTCAAAAATCATTCGCAAATTTTCTTTTAGAGAAGTATTTAAAACATTTTTTACTTGCAAAACACAAGATTTTCCGACAATGGTAACAATCTTTGCTTTTGATTCTAACAAAAGACAAAAATGACTATCCTCTTTCGGTTTTTTATTTTTTTTACAAGTCATTCCAAAAGCAACGATCTTTTCTTTGTTGATTAAAGGATTTGAAAAAATTTTTTTGAATAAAATTGTATCTTTATGATTGGAACCTGGCCAACCGGCTTCAATAAAATCAACGCCAAAGTCCGATAGAATTTTAATTACTTTTATTTTGTCTTCTAAAGAAAAGTTAATGTTTTTTTGTTGAGCGCCGTCTCTTAATGTTGTGTCGTAAATCTCTATTCTTTTTTTCATTTTTTTGATATTAAAAAATCCCCTTTTGAAAGGGGAGAAGTTTTCTTTTTTAAAATTTAAACCCTCTCCCCTTAAAGGGGTTGATTAATAATAATGGCAATAATAATCTTTTCAAAAAATAAAACTTTCACATTTTTAAAATTTTATTTTAAAAAAATTTTTTGTCAATATTTTAAAAAAATTGTTAAAATAAATGATGTTCGATTTAAAACTTGATTTTTCTCTTACTCCGAGTCAAAAGGAAGCGAGTCGGCAAATCGTCGAGGGGATAAAAAAAGAAATAAAGCACCAGGTTTTTTTAGGGGTTACTGGATCTGGAAAAACAGTGGTTATGGCTGATGTTATTCACCAATTAAAAAAACCAACCCTCGTGATTTCACCCAATAAAACTTTAGCCAGTCAGACCTATCAAGAATTTAAAGAATTTTTTCCTCAAAATGCGGTCCATTATTTTGTCTCTTATTATGATTATTATCAACCCGAGGCCTATTTACCTTTAACCGATACTTATATTGAAAAAGACGCAAAGATAAACGAAAAGATCGAAAGATTAAGACATTCAGCGGTGCAAGATTTAATTTCAAGACCCGATGTCATCATCGTTGCTTCTGTTTCTTGTATTTATAATTTGGGTTCGCCCGAAGATTACAAAAGAATATCTTTTTTAATAAGAAAAAACCAAAAAATTAGCAGAAAAGATTTTTTTTCGCAATTAATTTTTTTAGGTTATCAGAGAAACGATTTTGATTTTCTTCCGGGGACCTTTCGAATTCGAGAAAATTTTATCGATATTTTTTTCTCCAGCTCCCAAAAAATTCTGAGGATCGAGCTTAGCTCTCAGGGGGTTGAGAATATTTATCAATTAAGGGGTAAAATCGAGGAATCTTATTCTTTTTCTTTTAAAGAGGCAAAAAAGGTTCTTTCAGATAAAATTTTACCTGCCCATTTTTGGCTAACGCCGCAAGACAAACTTCAGATCGCCCTAAAAAACATTGAAATTGAGCTAAAAGAGAGATTGAAGGGACTAGAAAAAAAGAAAAAATTTTTAGAAAAAGAAAGATTGGAAAAAAGAACAAGATACGATTTGGAAATGATTAGAGAAACTGGTTATTGCCACGGTATCGAGAATTATTCTCGCCATTTAGAATTTCGAAAACCAGGAGAACCACCTTTTACTCTTTTAGATTATTTTCCAAAAGATTTTTTGATTTTTATCGACGAGTCGCATCAAACCATCTCTCAATTAAAGGCAATGGCAAGCCAGGATCGAAAAAGAAAAGAATCCTTGATTGAATATGGTTTTCGCTTGCCTTCGGCTTTTGATAATCGCCCCTTGACCTACGAAGAATTCGAAAAAAAAGCAAAATATCTTGTTTATGTTTCAGCAACGCCAGATGATTTTGAGATTAAAAGATCAAAAAACAGAGTTATTGAATTATTGGTAAGACCCACGGGATTGTTAGAACCAGAGATCGAAATTAGAGAGCCGAATAATCAGTTAGAAGACATTATCTTTGAGATTAAAAAAAGAAAAGAGAAAAATCAAAGGGTTTTGGTTTTAGCTTTGACTAAAAGATTGGCTGAAGCAATTTCTCAGAGATTAGAAGAAGAAAAAATCTCCAGTGCTTTTTTACATGCCGAAGTTAAAACATTGGAAAGACCCGATCTTTTAAAAAGATTAAGAGAGGGGAGGATTGATGTTTTGGTTGGTGTTAACTTATTAAGAGAGGGTTTGGATTTACCCGAAGTTTCTCTTATTTTAATCCTGGACGCAGACAAAGAAGGTTTTTTAAGATCAAAAACAACTCTTTTACAAATTATGGGTCGGGCAGCAAGAAACTTAGATGGTCGCGTAATTTTTTTTGCTAGTAAAATTACGAAAGCAATGAAGGAAGCGATCGAAGAATCAAACAGAAGAAGAAATTTTCAACTGGTTTATAATAAAAAACATAAAATCATTCCTCGTATGATTAAAAAACCAATTCGACCTTGGCTGTTTATGAAAAAAGAGATAAAAGACCTTGAATTTATCGATGATCTAAGGATTTTAAAAAGGGAAATGGAGGTGGCAGTCAAAAACCTTGATTTTGAAAGAGCGGCTCAAATCCGAGACAAAATTAAAGCCCTTTCCCAAAGGAAAAATGTGGTATAATTAAAAATCATGGCGATTTTAAAATCGAGCAAAAGAGAATTAAAAAAAACTGAAAGAAGAGGGTTACATAATTTATTCTGGAAAAACAAAGTAAAAAAAATTTATAAAGAGTTTTTTGATTTGATTAAAAAGAAGAAGATGGCTGAGGCCAAAGAAAAACTTTGTTTTTTACAAAAGGTAATCGACAAGGCAAAAAAGGAGAAGGTTTTAAAGAAAAATAGAGCCTCGAGATTAAAATCAAAAGCTTTTCGAGCTTTAAATGCTATTGAGAAAGAAAAAAAGAGCTAATTCAGGCGGGATTTCTCCTCTTCTTATTTTAAAATCCAATAAATAAAGCTTCTGATAAAGATTTTCTAATTCTTCTTTTTTAAAAAACCTCAAACAATTTAACGTTTTTTTGATTAAAAAGTAAGGTTTTTTTAATTTTTTTTGTAAAAGAGAAAAATTCCTTGTTTTTTCTAAAAGGTTTTTTAAAATCAACAATTCTCTTAATTGATAAGTAAACATCGAAAAGAGATATTGGGGCGAATCTTTTTCTAAGTGTTTTTTAATCATTAAGAGTGCTTCCTTTTTCTTTTTTTGAGCTATCATTTCCAGGGTATTAAAAATATTGATCGTCAATTGAGGAGAGGTCAATTTTTTGATACTCAAAAGAGAGATTTTTTTCTCTTGAAAGGTTAAAAGCTTTTCAACCTCCTTTTCAATTAGCCAAAGATTATTTCCCAAAAGTTCGATTAATTTTTCTTTTGCTCCTTTTTCAAAGACAAAATTCTTTTCTTTTTCCATTTGAGATAACCACTTTTCCGTTTCTTTTTTTGTTAAAAAATCATAATATTCTTTCTTTGATTTTTTTTCTATAATTTTAGAAAGAGAACCGTTTTCTTCTTTTTCATAAAAAACGATTAAATTTGGGGAAGAGACAAAGTCTTCTATTTCTTTTTGAAAATCTTCTTGAAACTTTTTGTTCGAGGAAGCGTTTTCTAAAATAAAAAGTTTTTTTTGATTAAAAAAACCGATGTTAAAAAACTCTCTTTTTATTAACAAGAAATCGTTTTCTTCTTTGAGGTCAAAAAACTTAATCTCTTTTTTTTCTTCCTCTGCTTTCTCAACGAGTTCTTTTATTCTCTTTTGAGAAAGATAGGTTTCCGGTCCACTAATGATAAGGATCATATTTTTGGCAAAAAGGACAAAAATAAGAACTCCGTGATTTTATTTTGATCCTTTCGATAGGATGATGACAGCGATAACATTTTTCTTTTTCTCTTCGATAGACCTTTCTTTCTTTGTCAAATTCTCCTTTTTCTCCCGAGGGCGTTCGATAATCTGAAATACTCTCGCCTTTTAAAAGAATTGCCTTTTTTAATAGTTTTTTCATGATTAAAAAAACATTTTTTAAATCTTTTTCAGAAAGATTTTCTATTTTTTTTAAGGGATGAATTTTTGCTCGCCACAAAATTTCGTCAGAATAAATGTTTCCAATGCCCGAGATAACTGATTGATCCATTAAAACTTCTTTTATTGGTTTTTTCGCTTTTTTTCTTAACCTTTCTTTAAATTCTTCAAAAGAGATGTTTAGGACATCGGGTCCAATCTCTTTAAACTCTTTTGATTCTAATAATTCCCTTTCGTTCCAAAGCTCGATTTTCGCAAATTTTCTTAAATCAGAAAGAGCCAAGAAATCTCCGTTGTCCAAAAGAAAAAGAATTCTTAAAAAAAGATTAACCCCTTCTTTCAAATAAGGATTTTCAGAAACCGGAATCCATTTTTTGTCTTCTTTTTTCCATTTGCCTATCAAGAGATGGCCCGTTAGTTTTTGGTGAATCAAAAGGATTTTTTCGGGATAAAGATTGATGAGAACGTTTTTTCCTTTTCTCCAAACCTTAATGATCTTTTTTCCGATGATTTCTTTTTTAAAGATTGAAAAAGAAGGTCTTTTTATTAAAGAGGGGCTTTCAATAAAAACATTAACAATTTTCTTGTTTAAAATCTTTTTTTCCAATTCTCTGACTGTTGTTTCTACTTCTGGCAGTTCAGGCATTTTAACTTTTGAGAATTACTTTTACTTTTTCGATAATTTCATTGGGGGTGAAATTTGCCTTAACTAAAAAATCAGTGGCGCCCAATTCCAATCCGCGCTTGATTTCTTCTTTTTGACCTAAATTGGAAAGGATTAAAATGGGAATTTTTTTCGTTTTCTCTTTTTCTTTTATTTTTTTCAAAACCTCAAAACCATCCATTTCCGGTAAAAGAAGGTCTAGAATAATGAGATCAAAATTTTCTTCTTCGGTTTTTTTTAGACCCTCTTCACCCGTGGGCGTGATTAAAGACTGAAATTTTTCTTGGTTTAATTTTTTTGCCAAGAGTTGAGCCAAAAATTTATCGTCCTCGATGATTAAAATTTTTTTCTCCATCTTGGATATTTTAATAAATTTTAAGGATAATGTAAAGAGTCAAGATCCTTTAAGAGGCTTTTGAAACCCAATTTTATAAAAATATTTTTAAAAGCCTCAATTTTTATTGAATTTATTTCGCTTTCTTTTAAGGAAAGATCTATTTTTAATAAAGGTTCTAATTTAATCAAAGAAAGATTTTTTAAAATCAAATCCTTGTTTTTAAAGAGAATTAGTCTTTCTTTTTCTTCGAGCTTCCAAAAATCCTCGTTTTTAAAAAATTCCTCCAAACTGCCTATTTTTTTGACAAGATTAACAGCTGTTTTTTTTCCTATTTTTTCGACACCCTTAATGTTATCAGAAACATCTCCCATTAATGATTTAAAATCAGCAAAGAACGAAGGTTCAATACCGTATTCCTTTTCTATTTTTTCTTTATCGAAAAGAATTGAATCTTTGTTTTTTGTTCCCAAAAAATAAACCTTTGTTTTATCTTCGATTAATTGAAAAAGGTCACGATCTTTTGTGACAATAATTTTTTCTAAATTTTTTACTGTTTCAGATTTAACGATCGAGGCAATAAGATCATCGGCCTCAAACCCTTCTTTTTCTAAAACGAAAAAAGAATTTTCAAGAAGAACTTTTTTTATTTTTTCGATTTGCGATTTTAAATCTGAGGGGATTTTTTCTCTTGTGCTTTTGTATTCCTTTAATCTTTCGTGTCTGAAGGTTTTTGCCGGAAAATCAAAACAAAAAATTAAAAAATGGGGCTTTAGTTCTTTAAGGATTTTAAGACAAACCCGAAAAAAGCCATAAACGGCTTGAATTTTTTCTCCTTCTTTTGTCGTCAGTTCAGGCAGAGCAAAAAAGCTTCGATACAAAACAGCGTTGCTATCAAAGACGACCAATTTTTTTTCCATTTTTTTGATTTTAACAAAATAATCTTGAAATTTTAATTTCCCTTTGATTGGGCGAAATAAACTTGAAAGAAATGAGATAGACCTTTTTTTTAAAAAGATTTCTTTTAATTTTTTCTCCCCATTCAAGAATTATTAAATTTTGAGGATCATTAAAGATTTCTTTTAAATTCAAGTTTTTAATTTCAGAAAAATTTTTTATTCGGTAAAGGTCAAAATGAAAGAGGTATTTGAAGAAACTTTTTTTATTTTTAATTTTGAATTTTTTAAAAATAATAAAAGAAGGACTAAAAACTCTTTCTTTAATTCCCAAGTTTTTGGCAAGCGCTTTTACAAAAAGCGTTTTACCAGCGCCCAAGGCTCCTTTTAAGATTAAAAAAAGAGGCCCCTTTTTTTCTTTCAAGATTTCTTGGCTGATTTTTTTTGCGATCCTTTTTGTTTCAAGAGGAGACGAGGAAAAAAATTTTATTGACTTTTTCATATTTTAAGGTTAAAGTATTCTTGAAAAAAGTCAAATAAAATGGAAAGAGAAAAACTTAAAGGACAAATCGTTATTAAACAAGAAGAAGAGGTAATTAAAAATACCGAAGATTTAAAAAAGACGATCGAGGCTTTTTTAAATAAAGACATTAGCGAGCTGTTAAAAAAAATCCTGAGCGGTGCCATTCTTTTGAATAGTTCTGATGTTCATTTTGAACCCAAAGAAAATCAGACATTGTTGCGAATGAGGTTGGATGGGGTTTTGTACGATGTTTTTGTTTTTCCAACAAAGATTTACAAAGATCTCCTTATAAGATTAAAAATGCTATCGGGAATGAAGATTAATATTACTGATCGGCCTCAAGATGGTCGTTTTACTATTTTGTGCGATAGCCGAGAGATTGAAATTAGAAGCTCTTCCCTTATCTCTGAGTGGGGTGAATCTTTTGTCGTTCGTATTTTGGATCCTCGAAATTTGAAAAATTTAAACGATTTGGGATTACGAGAAGATCTTCTTTCCTTGTTTAAAAGAGAAATTAGAAGGCCTCATGGAATGATCATTGTCACCGGACCCACGGGCGCTGGAAAAACAACAACGCTTTATGCTTTTTTATCTGAAATAAAAAACCCTGAAATTAAAATTATTACCATTGAAAACCCGATCGAATATCATTTGCCCGGCATCGTTCAAACCCAGGTGGAGCCCGGAAAAGGTTATGATTTTGTTAATGGTTTGAAAGCAATTATGCGTCAAGACCCTGATGTTATTTTGGTCGGAGAAATCCGCGATTTGGAAACAGCAGAGTTAGCTTTGCAGGCCTCTTTAACAGGACATTTGGTTTTGAGTACAATCCATGCTAACGATGCTGTTGGGGTTGTTTCAAGGTTTTTGGCTTTGGGCGCAAAACCTTTCCATATTGCGCCATCTTTGAAATTAATTGTTGCCCAAAGATTGGCTAGAAAGGTTTGCAAAAAATGCGCTCTTTTAAAAAAGATATCAAAAGAACAACTTGACATTTTAAAAAAATTTTTAGATAATATCAAAGGGGTAAAAATTCATTCTGATTTAAAAATCCCTGTTGCCAAAGGATGCACAGAATGTAATTTTACTGGTTATAAAGGAAGGATTGGTATTTTTGAAGCTTTTGTTGTTGACGGAGAGATAGAATCTTTAATCCTTCGCTCCACCCCTGATTCTTTTTTAAAGAAAAGGGCAATGGAAAAAGGAATGATTACTTTAACCCAAGATGGTTTATTAAAGGTTTTAGACAACATCACAACAATGGAAGAAATTGAAAAGGTCATTGGTTTTTTTGAAAATTAAATTTTATGGCCGGTCATAGTCATTGGGCAAAAATTAAATACAAAAAAGCAGCCAGCGATGCCAAAAGAGGTCAGATATTTTCTAAAATTGCAAGAGAAATTACAATCGCTGTTAGAGAGAAAGGACCCAATCCCGAATTTAATCCTCGTTTAAGATTGGCTTTGGAGAAGGCAAAGGAAGTTAATCTGCCCTCTGAGAATATTGAAAGAGCAATCAAAAGAGGTACTGGAGAGATTGGGGGCGAAAAATTAGAAGAAGTGATGTTTGAGATTTTTGGACCGGGTGGTACCAAAATTTTATTGACCGGCATCACAGATAACAAAAATCGCTCTTTTACCCAACTTAAACAAGTTTTAAACAAACATAACGCCAAATTAGGAAGCGAAGGATCTGTTCGTTGGTTTTTTAAAAAAATGGCAAGCGTGGGATTAAAACTTTCTCAACAACCCTCAGAATACCAAAACAAAGAAAAACTTGAAATGTCGGCAATCGAGGCCGGCGGTCAGGATTTTTACTGGGAGGGAGACGATTTTTATATCTATTTTTTACCCGAGGAAGGAGAAAAAGGAAAAAATTTTTTAATCAATCAGGGTTTGAAAATTGATTCTTTCTCTTTGGAATGGGTTCCTCAAGAAAATGTACAACTAGATGAAAAAGGCATTGAGGCGAATAAAAAATTTTTAGAAGAATTAGACGATTTGGATTTTTCTCAAGAGATTTACATTAATCTGAATCTATGATCATTTTAGGAGTTGATCCGGGTTTAGCACGACTGGGTTATGGAGTAATTAAGGTTTTAAAAAATAAAAAAGTAAAGTGTTTAGATTTTGGTGTAATTGAAACATTGAAGAGTAAAAAAAGAGAAGAAAGATTAAAAGAGATAAATAATCAACTTTCAAAAATCATTAAAAAATACCAACCCAATTTATTAGCCACTGAGAAGGTTTATTTTTTTAAAAATTTAAAAACCGTGATTCCGGTAGCAGAAGCGAGCGGTATTGTTCTTTTGAACGCGGCCAAGAAAAATATTCCGGTTTTTGAATTTACCCCGCTTCAAATAAAATTTTCTTTAACTAATAATGGCCGGGCAGAAAAAAAAGAAATCATAAAAAAAATAAAAAAGGTTTTTAAATTAAGAAAAAATGTGGTTATTGATGATGCCTTTGATGCCTTGGCTTGCGCTTTAACCGTTGTTTTTAAAACTAGCTAATCTCTTGACAAAAAATATTTTTAAATTAAAATAAAAAATAGTCTCAAAGGCACTTTTAAAATTAAATCAAAAAAGATGATTTTTTGTGGGTTACCAGTTTCTTTTTTTTTGAGGATTTGATCCTGGTCCAGGTTGAACGCTGGCGGCGTGGATAAGGCATGCAAGTCGAGCGAATTATTATTCTATGTAGGGGCAACCTGAATTAGAATAATAATTAGCGGCAAACGGGTTAATACAAAATAGATAACAAACCCCAAAGACAGGCATAACCCGGGGAAACCTGGGCTAATTCCTGATGTTTTTTACCAACATCTGTTGGTAAAAAAAAAGAAATTCCTTTAAAAGGGAAATTCGCTTTGGGATTGGTCTATTTCCTATCAGGTCGTTGGTAGGGTAATGGCCTACCAAGCCGATGACGGGTAGGCGGGCTGAGAGGCTGTCCGCCAACAATGGCACTGAGACACGGGCCATACTCCTACGGGAGGCAGCAGCCGAGAATCTTGGACAATGGGGGAAACCCTGATCCAGCGACGCCGCGTGCAGGAAGAAGCTCTACGGAGTGTAAACTGCTTTTTGCCGGGAAAAAGTTCTTCTGATGGTACCGGTAGAATAAGGAGCTGCTAATCACGTGCCAGCAGCAGCGGTGATACGTGAGCTCCAAGCGTTAACCGGATTTACTGGGTGTAAAGTGTTTTAAGGCGTCTGGAAAAGTCTAATGTTAAATCCTTTGGGCTTAACCTAAAGGCTGCATTAGATACTTTCTAGATAGAGGACGGCAGAGGGATCTGGAATTGCCAGGGGAGGGGTGAAATCCGTTGATCTTGGTAAGAACACCGAAATCGAAAGAAGGATCCTAGGCCGATCCTGACGCTGATAAACGAAAGCGTAGGGAGTGAAAGGGATTAGATACCCCTGTAATCTACGCCCTAAACGATGGACACTAGCCATTCTGAGTGTCGACCCTTAGAGTGGCGAAGCTAACGCGTTAAGTGTCCCACCTGGGGAGTACGGCCGCAAGGCTAAAACCCAAAGGAATAGACGGGGACCCACACAAGCGGTGGACCATGTGACTCAATTCGAAGACAAACGAAGAACCTTACCAGGGTTTGAACTGCTAACGACACCTTTTCGAAAGAAAGGGGTTCCCACAAGGACGTTAGCAGAGGTGCTGCATGATCGTCGTCAGCAGGTGCCGTGAGGCGCATGCTTAAATGCCAAAACCTACGCAACCCCTATCTTGCGTTTTACTTGTCGCAAGAGACTGCCTCTTTTAAAGAGGAGGAAGGTGGGGACGACGCCAGATCCGTATGGCCTTTATGCCCTGGGCTGTACACGTGGTACAATGGTTGCTACAGCGGGTTGCGAAGCAGCAATGCGGAGCCAATCCCTAAAAAGCAACCTCAGTTCGGATCGAGGTCTGAAACCCGACCTCGTGAAGCTGGAATCGCTAGTAATCGCGAATCAGCCATGTCGCGATGAATATGTTCCTGGGTCCTGTACTCACCGCCCGTCAACGCAAGCGAGCTGGAAATACCTGAAGACCAGATTTTTCTGGAACAAGGTAGGTCCAGTGAGAGGGCGTAAGTCGAAACAAGGTACGGGTAGGGGAATCTGCTCGTGGAAAAAAACAAATTAAAATTGGTCGATGAATTTGGGGAGTTGAAATTTCCTTCCCAAGTTCTTTAAGATAATTTTTAAACTGGTAACCCACAAAAAATCATCTTTTTAAAAAATGATCCCCAAAAAAATTTTAAATTTTTTAAAAAAAAACAAAATTTTTTTTGAGTTAATTTCGCACAAAAAAGTTTATACCGCTTTTGACAAAGCGAAAACTTTAAAAATCTCTCCTCAAAAAATAGGAAAAATTGTTTTTTTAAAAGCAAAAAATAAAATTTTTGCTTTTGTTTTGAGTGCCTCTCAAAAATTGGATTTGAAAAAAGTAAAAAAAATTTTGAAAGAAAAAGAAATTCAGATCGCTTCTGAAAGAGTGATTCAGAATAAAGTTAAGGGATTAAAATTGGGCGCCATTCCGCCTTTTGAAGAGATATTAAAAATACCTGTTTTTTTTGAAAAAACCTTGTTAAAATTAAAAGAAATCATTTTACCAGCAGGCGATTGGAAGAGTTCTTTAAAATTAAAAAGGGAAGAGTTAAAAAAAATTATTAAAAAGGAAAGAATAGGAGATTTTTTTCAAAAAAAATAAGGGTGAGTAGTTCAGTGGTAGAACGCCATTCTGATAAAATGGAGGCCGGAGGTTCAATTCCTCCCTCACCCACTCGTAATTTCAGATACAAACTCTGTTTTATTAGAGAAAATTAAATTTTTTCCAACAAATTAAGGTTCGTGTCCGAAATTACGAGTGCCCAAATTAAACCATTTCAAACCTTCTTTCTTATCTTACCAAATTTAATCCATAAATCAAGGAAAAGGAATTTAAGGAGATAAAATTCAGCAGGCGGGGCTTCGCCTCGCCTGCTTTCGCTTGCCCGCCCCAAAGGCGGTGCGAGCCTAACGAATTTTCCCAACCGAAAAATTTGACATTTCCTATTTGGCGAGCTATAATGAAATTAGCACGAACCCTTTTAGAAAATTCTTAGTTGCGACGAGCAATCCCGAAAAACAAGGGGTTGTGAGGGGGAAGGAATTTTGGGGCTTGCCCGTCTAAGTGCCATGAAAAAATTTTTATTTATTTTTCCAAAGGTCAAAAATTATTAACTTTAACAATTTTTAAATTTATGTTTAAAAATTTAAATCGTGGTATATCCACGCCTATCGCAATAGGAATTATTGCTATTTTAGTTATTGTTGTCGGTGGCGGAATTTTGGCTTATCGGTACTACTATATTACAGAAAAAGAACAGCCAAAACCCTTAAAGCCGATAGTAGAAACTTCTAGAAGAGAAAAAGTCGATTTTTCAAAATTAAACAAGGATAGTTTGCTTCATAAATTATTCCCGAATTTATCTTTTCAAAATGGTGTGGCTGATTTAGCATCTGCTGGCGATACTGAGTACAGCGACTACCCGGGGTACAAACTTTATTTGAAAAATTCGATCGAAGATTATTTCACAAATAATCAAGAGAAAAATTTATTACTTGTCGTACAACTTGACGGCGTAGCGCATGCTGGAGGATTATATCATTCTTATTTAGGATTGTTCGATGAAAACGGAAATCTTCTAACACCTTCTTCTGTTTTTCCAAAACCAAATGTTGTTAACCCTTATGGAGATAATTATTACGATTTCTTCCAAGATAAAGTACATTTTGGAGCAGATACCGGCGAATTCGGTTTTTATGATTGTAAAGGAGTCAAATATATTTTATTTGTTTTCCACGGATGTCCCAATGGAAGTTGTTGTAATGGTGGTGCAAAATTATTTAGAATAAACAATGGTAATTTTGAAAATATTCAGACAATAGACGACCAATCATTAGTTGGGCTAGAAACCAAATCTTCATCAATGATTTTACCCATTGCAAATGCAGCTTTAGGATCTTCTTATGGTTTAAAAATGATAATATCAGGAGATAAAATTCTAGTGAAAAAAGTACCTTTAACATCTGATAAGGGTTGTCCCGAAACAGATTATAAAGAACTAAAGTGGAATAAAAATAGTTGTAGATTTGAATAACTTTTAAATTTCTCTGAAATTTTTGCGGCGACTCGCCAGCAATCTTGGCATTTAGACGGGCAAGCCCCAAAATTCCTTCCCCCTCACAACCCCTTGTTTTTCGGGATTACTCGTCGCAACTAAGAATTTTCTAAAAGAGTTCGTGCTAATTTCATTATAGTCCACTCGTAGTTTCAGGCACGAACTTTAATAATGAAATAAAGCAGGGCGGGATAAATTATTTGACACCAAATCAGAAATTGCTAAAGTTAACAATAGAAGATTCTTTAAAAGAGAATTCAAAAGGTCAAAGAACATTGCGCAAATAAGAAGTAATTCTTATGCGCTCCCAACACCCCTTCAGACTAAAATTCTGAAGGGGCTTTTATTTTACATTTTGTTTAATGACCAATATTAAATCCTTAAAATAATTTTCATCAATTTGCCGAATATTATCGATATATTTTTTTGCTGTTCGATAAAGTTTAAATGCAATAAATTTTCGCCAACTCAATAAATCTTTTGGTTTTGAAATGCGAATAACAATTTTCGTGTTAAAGTATTTTTCGCCTAAATAACCCTCTGGGATAAATGAGCTAATCAGTAATTCTTCTAAAAATATTCTGTTTGGCATTCCTTTTGATAATTTTGTAAATAATTTGTCGTTTTTTTTGGCAATATTAGTGGTTTTTGAAAATAGACTTTTATTTTCCCTCAGCATCAAATGAAAAAATTCGTGCGCTAAAACAGCCAGTGGGAAGAAATTATTAGGTACTTTAAGATCCAGTGGAATTTCAATGACTATAAAACTTTCTTTTGGCATCCAAGAAAACCAGGCGCTGATTTCCTTATTATTACTTACTGGGTCAGAAGTAAGATAAATCGGAATTTTAGAAGCTGTGAAATACTTTCTCCCAGTTAGTTTTTTCAATTTAAGAATAGCTTTTTGAAACAATGACTGATTATTTTGAAAATACTGTTTCCATAAAAGTAAATGCCTAGATGCTTTGCGCCAATACGAACTAAAAAATGGGTTTAACGAGATAATAGCTTTTTTCATTTGTTCTGCTTTCTGTATTCCAATTGATTCTTCAATTTTTTTCCAAATTTTATTTTTGTTTTCCCCATAAAAAAGCGGATTGATATTGTCATCAAATAAATGTTTTCGCAAATCAAATTTAATTAAATTATGCACATCAGTTTTTTGAGCAAAAAATAAGAGATTTGATAAACGAGAAATTCTAATTGATAAATACATATAAATTATTATAGCAAGACCGAGAGAAAATTGTCAGTTTAATTACAAAACGATTCGTTTTTTATGATGAGCAAAAAACGGAGACTCTTCAAGGGTCTTAATTAAAATTTTGAACATTGCCCAAAGAGGGAATTTTTAATCTGCTCTTTTGAAGATTTTTAAAATATATCAAAGAATAAAAAATGATTGATTAAACTAAATCCTTGATCAAGGTTTTGATTTTTTCTTTAAATCCTCGTTTTTGATAAAACAAAAGAGCAGAATGATTTTTGGCATCACTCTCGACTTGAACGATTTTTATTTTCATTTTTTTATTTTATTCTTTTTTTGTTGTTGACAAGAAGAAAAAGTGGTAAAATTATTCAGGATTAAGAAAAGGTCGAAAAATTATTCAAGAGTTTTGTATGAAAAAAAGAGTTGTTATTTTTTCTATCGTCAGTTTGATTTTGACAACGAGTTGTTTTGCTCTTCCAACTTCAAGCCCCTTTGGAGTAAAAGGGATGTTGGAAAGAGTGAGACAAAGATCCGCTGTTTTTCAAAGGGAGTTTGAACAGAATCGAGGAGAGATAAAAAAAATTATTGAGCAAAACCAGGTCGAGTTGCGAAATCAAATAAAGAATAAAAGAGAAGAATTGAAATCAAAGATAGAACAATTGAGAGAAAGATTAAAGAATCAATTGAGAGAAAAGATTAAGAACGAAGTAAAAGAAAAAATTGTTGATAGGGTTTATCAGAGGATTAATGAGCTCAACGAACGAATGACTAATCACTATTTGAACGTTTTGGAAAAATTGGAAAAAATTTTGGAAAGAATTGAGAGCAGGACAGCCAAAGCAAAATTGAATAATTTAGATGTGAGCAAAGTCGAGGAAGCAATCAACGAGGCAACGGTTGCTATTGCCAAAGCCAAAGAAGCAGTGAAAAATCAGGCAGAGAAAATTTATCAACCCCCAGAAATTACAAATGATAAAACCTTAAAAACAGACATTGGTAATTTAAGAAAGCAATTGCATGACGATTTAAAATCAGTCGAGAGTTTGGTCAAACAAGCAAGAGAGGCAGTGAGAAAGGCGCTTGTGTTTTTGGCTCAAATCAATAAAGTAGACGAATTTGAGGTTCCAGAAATTACCCCAACGCCGCAACCCACCCCTTAAAAACATGGCAGAAGAAAATTTAGAACAAAAAAATTCCAATTCGAACCCTACCAAATTCTTTTTTTTGTTGTTTTTGATAGCTTTGTTTTTTGTTTTAATTGGCATTTGGTCTTGGTGGCAAAAGGCAACAAAAACAATCAGGGAAAGAAGGTTTGAGCCTGTTTTTGTTCCGACCACTACTGTTTTGCCCTCCCCGAGCCCGATACTAGAAAGAAAAACAAGCGATGATCGAACAACAGAAATTGAGAAGGATTTGAACGATTTTAATTTGCCCAGTTTGGATCAAGAGTTTAAAGAGATCGATCAGGATTTAAATTCTTTATAGTTTCAAAAGATTTTCTTAAGAATTGATTTTTAAAGGAATCAATGATTTCGAGATTGAGAAAGTTTTATATTCTTTTAAAAAAGAAATATCCAGATTACAACTACCAATGGGCTTTGTGGTTAAAAAAGAGAAAAAAAGATAAAGAAAGAGAGGAAATCATTATCGGTGCCATTTTAACCCAGCAGACAAACTGGAAGAATGTAGAGAGAGCTTTTGAAAATTTGAAAAGAGTAAAGATTTGCTCTTTAAAGAAAATTTTTTGTTTAAAAACAAAAAAATTAGAAAAATTAATTTCTCCAGCTGGATTTTACAGGGTGAAAGCGCGCTATCTTTTTAATTTTTCAAAGTTTTTTGTCGAAAATTATCGTTCGATAAAGGATCTCAAAAAAGAACCTCTTTTTTCCTTGAGAGAAAAATTTTTAAAGATAAAAGGTATTGGGCCAGAAACTGCAGATAGTATCTTGCTTTATGCTTTAGATAAACCGATCTTTGTCATCGATGAGTACACAAGAAGGTTTATTTTAAAATATCGGCTTTTTTCTTCTTTAAAATACCAAAATTTACAAGATTTTTTCCAAAAAAATTTAAAAAAGGATTTCCGTCTCTATCAAGAGTTTCATGCCTTAATTGTCATTGCTGGAAAAAACAAGGAATTTTAAAAAATTTTTTATTTTGTTAAGATAAGATAATGAGCTTTGAGAGATACAGTTTTCAAGAAATTGAGAAGATTTTAGAAGAGTTAAAAATAGACAAAGAAAGAGGATTATCCTTTGAAGAAGTAAAGAAAAGGGAGAAAGCTTTTGGTTTGAACGAAATTAGGGCAAAAAAAATTACTCCTTTTTCTCTTTTTTTAAAACAATTTCGTTCTTCTTTTGTTTATCTTTTGATTTTAGCTAGTCTTTTTGCTTTTTTTATCGGAGAAAGAGAGGAGGCTTTTTTTATTCTCTTTTTTGTTTTGATAAATGTTTTTCTCGGTTTTTATCAAGAATTAAAAGCCCAAAAATCTTTAGAATTGTTAAAGAGGTATTTGGTTAGAAAAGTAAAAGTAAAAAGAGAGGGAAAAGAGTTTTTAGTCGAAGATAAATTTTTGGTTCCCGGCGACCTTGTTATTTTAGAACAAGGGAACATTGTTCCTGCTGATATTCGTTTGATAAAAACAGAGAATTTTTTTGTTGACGAAGAAATTCTCACCGGAGAATCAGCGCCAGTGGCTAAAAATGAAAAAACGCCCTCTCTTTTGCCCAGCGATATTTTTCAGGCGCAGAACATTGCTTTTTCGGGAACGAGCGTTGTTTCGGGTCGAGCCGAGGGCATTGTTTTTGATACAGGGAAAAATAGTTTTTTGGGAAAAATGGTCGATGTTTTGATTCCTGAAAAAAGAAGTATTTTTGAACAGAGGATTTTGGATTTTTCAAAAAAGGTTTTGAAAATTACGATTTCTTCTATCTGTTTTTTCTTTTTATTATTTTTAATTTTTAAGAAAAATTTTAATTTTTTTGAAATTTTAATTTTTTGCATTACTCTGATCGTTGCCATTATCCCAGAGCCCTTGCCCACTGTTTGTTCTTTTGCTTTGTCTCTAGCCGCTCTTAAATTGGCTAAAAGAAAAGTTGTTGTTAGAAGGATTTCTTCGCTCGAGGATTTTGGGAATGTTGAGGTTTTGTGTGCTGATAAAACAGGAACCTTAACCCAAAACTCCCTTGTCTTAGACAAAATTTTTTCCCAAGAAGAAGAAAAAACTCTTTTTTATGCTCTGCTTTTAGGAGAAAGAAAAGAAGGTTTTTCTTTTTTAGATCCCTTTGATATTGCCATTTTTAAAAAGATGTCAGATTTTTTAATCAAAGAAATTTTTACTTTCAAAAAAATAAAAGGAATTCCTTTTGATAGTGAAAGAATGCGAGCCAGTGGGTTGTTTGAAAGGAATGGTAAGGTGGTTTTGATCGTTAAAGGAGCGCCTGAAATAATTTTAGAAAGGTGTCAAAATTTAGAGGAATCAAAAAAGAAAGAAATTAGAGATTTCTTTGAGGAAGAAAGCTTGGAAGGGAAAAGGGTTTTGGCCGTTGCTTTTAAAGAATGGAAAGAATTTGATTATTCTCTTGAAGACGAAAAAGATTTGAATTTTTTAGGCCTTCTTTCTTTTGAAGATCCTTTAAAACCAAAAGTTGAAAAGGTGATTTCTTTGGCCAAAAAATTCGGTCTTGAGATTAAAATTCTTACTGGCGATGCTCCTTTTGTCGCTCAGGCTGTGGGAGAGAAAATTGGATTGATTAAAAAAAGAGAAAAGGTTTGGACCGGCCAAGAATTAGAAAAACTTTCGCCAGAAGAATTTGAAAGGGTCTGCCAAGAGTTTAGAATTTTTGCCAGGTTGAATCCTGTAATGAAACTGAAAATTTTAGATTGCCTTCAAAAAAAGTTTAAAGTTGGATTTCTTGGCGAGGGTATTAACGACCTTCCCTCTCTAAAAAAAGCAGACGTTTCTTTGGTCGTCAATAGCGCTCCTGATATTTCTCGAGAGAATTCAGATATTATTCTCTTGGAAAAAGATTTGGGAGTGATTATTAGAGGAATTAAAGAGGGCCGAAAGATTTTTGCCAATGTTAATAAATATTTAAAATGCACGCTTTCTTCCAATTTTGGCAATTTCTATTCAACAGCTATTTTTTCTTTATTTTTGCCCTTTTTCCCTGTTTTGCCCCTTCAAATTCTTCTCGTTAATATTCTTACTGATTTTCCTTTACTAGCCATTGCATTCGATCGTGTTTCAGGCAAAGAATTGAAAAGACCCGAGGCCTATCAACTCAACCGTTTTGTCTTTTTGATTTTCTTTTTGGCCTTAATTAGTTCTCTTTTTGATTTTCTCTTTTTCTTTTTTTTCTCAAAAAAAGAAAATCATCTTTTTCAACCCCTGTGGGTTTTAATGAGTATTCTCACAGAAATTTTTCTTATTTTTTCAGTCCGGACCGAAAGAACCTTTTTTAAAGCTCCAAAGCCATCTTTTATTTTAGTTTTCCTTTGCGTTGTCGCTGTTTCTTTTGCCCTTCTTTTTCCTTACACAAAAATCGCTCAAAAAATTTTTTCCCTTTATCCGCCCCCGCCTTTTTATTCTTTTTTTGTTTTTCTTTTGGCTTTTTTTTATTTCCTCGTTTCTGATTTTTTAAAAACTTTTTATTTTAAGAAGAGAAACAGAAAATCAATCGATTTTAAAGCGAAGAGCTAATTTTTTTACTTCTCTTTTTATTTTAGAAGCGAGGAAGGGGCACTCGAGAACTTCTTTTATCCAAAAAGCGATTTTTTTCATCTCTTTTTCTTTCATACCTCGCGTTGTCACTGCGGGTGTTCCGAGGCGAAGGCCCGAAGGGTTGAAAAAACTAGCGGAATCATAAGGAATGGAGTTTTTGTTGACAACGATCCCTGCTTTTTCTAAAGTTTCCTGAGCAGTTTTTCCTGAAATTTTTTTACTTCTTAAATCTAAAAGTAAGAGATGATTATCAGTACCATTAGTAATCGTTTGAAAACCATATTTTTTTAGTTCTTTTGCTAATGTTTTTGCATTCTTAACAATCTGAAGGGTATAGGCTTTAAAAGCTCTGCTTTTCGCTTCAGCCAAACAAGCGCAAATAGCAGCGATCGTTTGATTATGAGGACCTCCTTGGAGCCCTGGAAAAACAGCTTTAAAAATTTTTTCTTTCAATTCTTCCTTACAAATAATGATCGCACCTCTTGGTCCCCGAAGCGTTTTATGGGTTGTTGTCATTACAACGTCAGCCCAAGGAAAAGGACTTGGATGAACCTTTCCAATAACAAGACCGGCAATGTGAGAAATATCAGCTAAAAGGTAGGCCTTAATTTCTTTTGCAATTTTAGAAAAAATTTTAAAATTTACTTTTCGAGGATAAGAAGTATAACCCGCGATGATCAAGCGCGGTTTTTCTTTTTTTGCTCTTTTTTCGATTTCTTTGTAATCTAAGGTTAAGGTTTTAGGGTTTAAAAAATAATGACAGATTTCAAAATCTTGACTCGAGAAATTAACCACATGGCCATGGCTTAGGTGTCCCCCCTGATCCAAAGCCAAACTCATAATTTTCTCTCCTTTTTTTAAAAGTCCTCTTAAAATTGCAAAATTAGCAACACTACCAGAATAGGGTTGAACGTTGACTGCCCAAAAAGAATTCAAGCCAAAAACTTCTCTGACTCTTCTTTCGGTTAAAAGCTCTATTTTATCGACATTTTCAACCCCTCCATAATATCTTTTTTGAGGTCGGCCTTCTGAGTATTTACTAACCAAAAGGGAAGAAAGAATTTCTCTGACTTTTTTTGAAGGATAATTTTCTGAAGCAATGAGGTTAATGGTTTCTCTTTGTCTTTTTTCTTCTTTCTCAATGAGTTTTTCTAAAAGAAAATCTCTTTTTTTCATTTTTTAAAAGATAACCCAAAAAAAGATTTTTTTCAAGTCAAAAATTTGGTATCATAAAACATGGATATTAAAAAGTATCTGGTAAAAGTAAGAGAATGTCTTTGGGAGATCCCTCGAAGTTTTCGTCAAGATATGCGAGTTCCTGCTCGTTTGTATGCTTCAGAGAGGATTTTGAACGATGTTTTTAGAGATAAATCTCTTTGGCAGCTGGTTAATATGACGACCTTGCCTGGCATCGTAAAATATGCTCTGGCCATGCCCGACATCCACGAGGGTTACGGTTTCGTTATCGGAGGGGTGGCGGCAACGAAATATCCCGACGGCGTCATTTCGCCCGGCGGCATTGGTTATGATCAAAACTGCGGTTGTCGTCTTTTGCTTTCTGATTTCTCAGAAAAAGATTTAAAAGAGCATTTAGAAAAGTTGGCAAGCGAAATACAAGCCCAGGTTCCTTCGGGTTTGGGTCGCGGACGCAAAGCCAAATTAAACATTTCTGATTTGGATAAAATTTTGGAGGGTGGCGTTCCTTATTTGGTCAGCCAGGGTTATGGTCAAAAAGAAGATATCGAAAGTTGCGAGCATGGCGGAAGGATTTTAGAAACAGACGCAAAAACTGTTTCTTTACAAGCAAAAAGGAGAGGTCAGGATCAATTAGGAACCTTGGGAAGCGGAAATCATTTTTTGGAAATCCAAAGAGTTGAAAATATTTTTGACCAAAAAATTGCCAAAACATTTGGGCTTTTTGAAAACCAAATTGTTGTTATGATCCACACCGGGAGTCGCGGATTGGGTCATCAAAATTGTACTGATTATTTAAGGCTTTTAATGTCAATTCTTTCAAAATACAAAATTCATTTGCCAGACAGAGAATTGGCTTGCGTTCCTTTTAATTCGCTAGAGGGTCAAAGATTTTTTAGCGCTCTTGCTTGTGCTTCAAATTTTGCCTGGGCAAACCGTCATATGATTATGGAATATACAAGAAGGGCTTTTGAAAAAGTTTTGGGCAAAGACGCGAAATTGAGATTGTTGTACGATGTTGCTCACAATATTGCCAAAATCGAGGAGTATGATGTTGATGGTCAAAAAATAAAATTAATCGTCCATCGCAAAGGCGCGACCCGTGCTTTTCCGCCTGGTCATCCCCAATTGTCCCAAAAATATCAAGCCACCGGTCAACCAGTAATCATTCCTGGTTCCATGGGGACTGCTTCTTTTGTTTTAGTTGGTCAAGAAGAATCAAAGGAGGCTTGGCATAGTGTTTGTCATGGCGCTGGAAGAGTGATGTCGCGGCATTCAGCCCTGAGACAATTTCGAGGCCAGAGTTTGATTGAAAACCTCAAAAAGAAAGGAATCATTGTTAAATGCCATTCTTTCAGGGGTATTGCCGAGGAAGCGCCCGAGGCCTATAAAAACATTGAAGAAGTTGTTAATGTTGTCCAGGAGGCGGGTTTGGCGCGAAAGGTGGCTCGCCTTATTCCTTTAGCGGTAATTAAAGGGGAATGATTTTTTTGGTATAATTAAAGTATCGAAAAATGGCTGAGAAAAAGGAAAAATTTTTCTTTTTTTATGACCGAAAAAAGATTGCCAAAATCAATCAGGAAGTTTTTGAGAAGAAAAAAGGCTGAGATCAGGTCTCAATTTTCTGATCTTCGAGAACAGGAAAAAAGAATCAAAGAATTATTGGAGCAAATTTATAAAAAATATGGAAATCAGAGAAATATTTAATCTCGCTTTAGAGATGGGAAAGAATGTTGATTTTCGGGGAAGGGAAAGGGTTGAGGAATTATTGAAAATAAAAAAAAGAAAATATGAAAAACTTTCAGAAAGAGAAAAGCAATTTTTTGATTTAGAGGCCTTGGAGAATCCTTATTTAGACTCTCGGATTTATCATATTCGTGAAGATAAAGAAATTAAAAAAATTTTAGTAGGCATTGATATTACGATCGAGGAATTGCTCTTGGCAAAAGAGTTAAAGGATATTGATCTTGTCATTGCCCATCATCCTGTGGGAAAGGGATTGGCTTTTTTGTCAGATGTTATGGAGCTTCAGTGCGATGTTTTGAATTATTATGGCGTACCCATTAATGTTGCTGAAAAATTAATGCGAATTAGAATCGAAGAAGTGAGTCGTGGCGTTCATCCGATTAACCATCAAAGAGTTGTTGATGGCGCTCGATTGTTGGGCGTTAATTTTATGAACATTCACACTCCCGCAGATAATTTAGCCGCTGATTTTTTGAAAAGAAAAATCGAAGAAAAAAAACCAGAAAGAATCGAAGATTTAATGGAGTTGCTTTTGGAAATTCCAGAAAATTTTGAGGCAGCAAAAGTTGGAGCCGGTCCTAAAATTTTTGTTGGATCCAAAGAAAATCACTGCGGAAAAATTGCCTTAACTGAAATTACTGGTGGTACTGAAGGTTCTCCGAAACTTTATGAAAAATTGGCGATCGCTGGTATCGGGACTATTGTCGGTATGCACGTTTCCGAAGAGCATCGAAAGGAAGCAGAAGCTGCTCATTTAAATGTTGTCATCGCTGGCCATATTTCATCTGATTCTTTGGGCATCAATTTGTTTTTGGACGAACTTGAAAAAAGAGGTATTGAAATCATTCCTTGTTCAGGTTTGATTCGAGTAAAAAGAATATAAATTTTTTGTTTGATTTTAAACTTTTTTCTCTTTAAAATAAGATAATGAGAACTGGTCTTGCTACTCTTCCTCTTGACACTGGTAAATGTCCACCTTGGCTCTTTGAGCGGATGAAAAAACTTTCAAGAATTATTTTCTTGGCCTTGCGAGAGGAGTTTGGTGTTGGAGAAATTTTAAGACGTTTATCAGACCCGGTTTGGTTTCAGAGTTTGGCCTGTTTGATTGGTTTTGATTGGAATAGTAGCGGTTCGACGACAACAACGCTTGGTGCTTTAAAAGAAGGTTTGCGGGGCCTGGAAAAAGAATTGGGAATTTTCATTTGCGGTGGTAAGGGAAAAACTTCGAGAAAAACTCCAGAACAAATCGAAAAATGGGCTCAATTTTGTGGTTTTTCTCAAAAAGATGTTGATTCTTTGGTAAAGGCCAGTAAGCTTTCAGCTAAAGTTGATTCTAGCCTTTTACAAGCAGGATACCAGATTTATCATCATAATTTTATTTTCACTTCAAAAAAAGATTGGGTTGTCATTCAACAAGGAATGAAAACCGAAGATCAAACAGCAAGGCGTTATCATTGGTTGTCTTTTAAAGTAAAAGATTTTACCCGCGAACCCCATGCGGGCATTATCAGCGCCAAAAAAATTCCTCAGTTGAATTTGGTAGATAGGGTCAGCGATAAAAACAAGGAGATTTCTTTAGAACTATCGAAGAGAGCGCCCCAAACTTTCTTAAAAGATATTGAGCTTATTTCTAAAAAATCAGATCGTTTCCTTTCTCAAAAAAGATTGCCTTCTTTTTGTGAAATGGAGTTAAAAAACATAGAGTTCCATTGGCATCCGGTTTTAAAAGAAAAATTCGATTTAAAAAGATTAAAAAAGATAGTCGAGAAAATTCATTTTTTTTCTCCTTCTAATTTTGAAAACCTTTTGTTAATCGAAGGCGTCGGGCCCAAAACAATCCGGGCTTTAAGTTTAGTTTCTGAAGTTATTTATGGAGCGAGACCTTCTTTTCACGATCCAGCTCGTTATTCTTTTACCGTTGGCGGAAAAGATGGAACACCTTATTTTGTTGAGAGAAAGACATACGATGAATTGTTGAATATTTTAGAAAAAATTTCTAGAAAAAATGTTCTTTCTTTTTCTGAACAGAAAGAGATTAAAGAAAAAGTCAATCTTTTAAATAAGAGCCTTAAAAATTATTGAAAAATCTTATTTTTTTAAGTCTTGACAAGGTTGTTTTCTTAACTAAAATAAAAAACAGAGGGAGTGAGGATGTTATATCCAAAAGGACCAGGTTTAATAAAAAGTAGAAGGTAGGAACGTTCCCTGGTGTAGGTCCAAACCAGCAAAATTTTGACAACTTCAGTTTATTAAACCTCTCCCTCAAGCAAAAAGAGGACAAAATCCTCTTTTTGTTTTTCACAAATTTTTTACCATATAAGTTTGAGAAAGTTTGAAGCCCAATTTTCGAAAATAATTTCGAGCGCCAACACCAGAAATGACAGCAATCTTTTTTAAACAAAATTCTTTTTTTGAAATTCTTTCTGCTTCTTTTATTAATTTTCTTCCCAAACCTTGATGTTGGGGGCTGATTTTTTTTTCCTGCAAGCCCGTTAATTCGCCCAGAGTTTTTATTTCTCTTAAAAGAGCGCTGTCTTTTAAAACAGGAAAAATGGGTTTTTTGTTTTGAAAATAAAAAGAAGGAATTCTTAATTTTAAAAAAGAAAGGACCTTTTCTCTTTTTTTTGTTTCGAAAGAGAGAAAGATTTCTTTTCCATCGGAAGCAAAATAATCTTCTCGAAAAAGATAAATTTTTTCTTCGGGATGGTATTGCTCTCTGACTTCGCGACAGCGCAAACAATGGCATAGTTTTTTTTCTTCTTTCATTTCTTGAAGAATTTTTTGTCTTAAATTTGAGATTTGAGATCCGGGTAGGGGAAAATCGCGAACGATTCTCTCGATCCTTACCCAAAAGGGCGTTATTGTTTTTACTCTTTTTATTAAATCTTTCAATTCTTTTTCTGAATAAAGAGAAAGGGAAATTTTCTTTTTTTTAAGGAGATAAAATAATTTTGTGTTCTTAATGAGCATTAAAGGATAAATCTTTAAATAATCTGGTTTAAAATCTTGATTTTGAAAAACCTCGAGAAACATCAAGAAATCTCTTTTAAGGTCAGAACCAGGTAAATTTGGCATCAATTGATAAGAAACCTTAAAGCCAGCGTCCTTTAAAAGTTTTGTTGTCCTGATTGTTTCTTTGACAGAATGGCCTCTTTCGACCATCGATAAAATATCATCAAAGATTGTTTGAACTCCAATTTCCACTTTGGTCACTCCCAAGATTCTAAGGTTTTTGATTTCCTTTTCATTAATATAATCGGGTCGCGTTTCAATCGAAAGGGAAACGATTTTATTTTTTGACCTTTCGTTTATTTTTTGAGCTTCTTTTAAATTTTTTGATTTTTTTTGATTGGCTGCTTCAAAGATTTTTTGGATAAAATATTTTTGATAATCTTTGGGATAATAGCTAAAAGTGCCACCGATGATTCGTAATTCAATTTTTTCTGGATTGTGTCCGCAATTTTTTAAATCCTCGATTCTTTTTTCCACTTGTCTCTTTGGAGAAAAAGAGAGAGTTTTTGCTCTTTCAACTGCGGGTTCTTTTGAAAGATAACTTTTAGGCAATCCCTTTTCTTGAGGGCAAAAGATGCATTGGCCGGGGCAGGGATAGGGTTTTGTTAAGACAGAGATATTAACGACGCCAGAAAGCGAGCGAATCGGTCTTTTTCTTAAAATTTTTTCTAAAGCCAAATTTTTTTTAGTCCTTCCTTCTTTTAAGAGAGAATTATAAATTTTTAATAAAAAAGAGTTCGAGGGCGTATTGATTTTTTGCTCTTTACTGATTTTTCTTTTCCATTTTTCTAATTGTTTTTTTGTTTTTTGATTAAAAAGCGGTAAAATCTGTTTAATGGAAAGGGATTTTGCCATAAATTTATTAAAAAAGATTCAAGAAGATTATAATCGAATTGCCCCCCTTTTTTCAAGTAAGAGGCTTTTTATCCCAGAAGATTTTTATCATTTTTTGCCTTTAATAAAAGAAAAAGAAAAGATTTTAGATTTGGGTTGTGGAAACGGAAGGTTTTTTGAGGTTTTGAGCGAAAGAGATATTTCTTATTTTGGAGTTGATTTTTCAGAAGAGCTGATAAAGATCGCTTCTCGAAGATATCCGAATGCTTTTTTTCAAAAAGCCAACGCTCTTTCTTTGTCCTTCAAAGACAATTTTTTTGATAAAATTTTTTCATTTGCTGTTTTTCATCATATTCCCTCTTTGGAATTAAGAATGGAATTTTTAAAAGAAGTCAAAAGGGTTTTGAAAAAAGGCGGTCTCTTTATCCTTTCTGTTTGGAATTTGTTGAAGACAAAAAAACTTCTTGTTTTAAAATATGCCATTTTGAAAGTTTTAAAGCTTAATTCTCTCGATTTTAAAGATGTTTTTTATCCTTGGAAGGATGAAAGAGGAGAGGTTTTGGCTTGGCGTTATTTTCATTGTTTTTCCTTGGGAGAATTAAAAAAATTGGGTAAAAAGGCTGGTTTTTTTGTAAAAGATTGTTATGAAAAAAAATCGGGAAAAGAGAGTAATTTGTATTTGATTTTACAAAAGTAATTTTGTAAAATTAATTAATTGAATTTTATGGAAGATTTTATACCCAAAAAAAATTATAAATATCGTTACAAAATTATTGTTTCTGGCGCTGCGGTTTTGTCGCCTTGTTCTGCTGATGCTATGGAAAAAACAAAGGAGATCGGCCGTCAAATTGCCTTAGAAAAATGTATTTTAATTACTGGAGCAACAACAGGCATCCCTTATTACGCTGCCCTTGGATGCAAGGAAGCCGGAGGTTTTTCAGTTGGTTTCTCACCAGCGCCATCTGAGAGATCGCATTTAAGAACCTATCGTTTGCCTGTCGATGCTTTTGATATTATGATTTATACCGGTTCTGATTATGTCGGTCGCGATGTCATTATGACAAAAGCAGGCGATGCCTTGATCGTTGTTTGCGGAAGAATGGGGACTTTGCACGAGTTTACCACTGCCTTTGAGATTCAAAGACCCATCGGTGTTTTATTGGGTTCTGGCGGCGTTGCTGATAAGGTAAAAAATTTAATCACGGGTAAAATCAGGGAAGCAAAAAAAATTGTTTTTGAAACCGACCCCAAAAAACTAGTTAAAAAAGTGATTTTGATGATCGAAAAAGAAAAAGGTCGTAAATAAATTTTCTCTTAATGGAGAAAAAAGAGGAGCCAAACAACAATCAAAAACCGATTGGGAAAGTGGTTCATTATTTTGATAAGGTCCAGGTGGCTGTTGTTTCTGTTTTAGAGCCTTTTGTTGTTGGCGAAACAGTAAAGATCGTAGGACCGAATACCGAATTTACCCAAACAATTTCTTCGATCGAAAAGAATCATCAAAAAATTTCAAAAGCAGAGAGGGGTGATATGGTGGGCTTACAGGTTATTGAGAAAGTCAAAAAAGGTTATTTGATTTATCGGGCGCAATAAAAAAATAAATTTTTTATGCTTTATCAACTTATCTTATCGTTGATAATGGGTGGTCTTTTGGGTTTGGAAAGGGAATTAAAAGGAAAGCCAGCGGGTTTACAAACTTATAGCCTTGTTGCCCTGGCTTCTTGTCTTTTTGAGATTTTAGGCCTTGGTTCTTTTGTTCCGGTGGGCATTGGGTTTTTGGGAGCCGGCGTTATTTCAAAAAAAGAGGAAAATATTTTTGGTTTAACAACCGCGGCTGGTCTTTGGTTGGCTTCAGCGATTGGTGTTGCTATCGGAAAAGAAAAATATTTTTTAAGTTTTTTTACGACCTTTTTGGGTTTGTTTGTTTTTTTCGTTTTACATTTTTTTGAGAAAAAAGTTTTAAAGAGGAATTAATCTTCAATGCGTTTTGTTGCCGATTTTCATTTACACTCGAAATATTCCCGGGCGACCTCCAAAGATATGAATTTGGAAAATATGGCTCTTTTTGCTGAAAAAAAGGGAATTTTGGTTTTGGGGACCGCTGATTTTACTCATCCTTTATGGTTCAAAGAAATTAAAGAAAAATTAGAACCCGTTGGAGAGGGAGTTTTTTCTTTAAAAAATAAAAAATCAAAAACGCTTTTTGTTTTAACAACAGAGATTAGCTGTATTTATTCAAAAAAAGGAAGGGTCAGAAAAATTCATTTGTTGGTTTTTGCTCCTTCTTTGCCTTTTGTTGAAAAATTCAACGCTCGTTTATCTTGGGTTGGAAATTTAAAAGCTGACGGCCGGCCGATTCTTGGCCTCGATGCCAAAGAACTTTTAAAATTAGTATTATCTTTGTCACCCGATGCTTTTGTCGTTCCTGCTCATGCCTGGACGCCTTGGTTTAGTTTGTTTGGTTCCCGTTCTGGTTTTGATTCCATCGAAGAATGCTTTGAAGAGTTATCTTCTGAAATTTTTGCATTAGAAAGTGGACTTAGTTCCGATCCTCCAATGAATTGGCGACTTTCTGCTCTGGATCGAATCGCTATTATTTCAAACAGCGATAGTCATTCTCTTTTAAAAATGGGCAGAGAGGCAAATGTTTTTGACTTAGAAAAAATAGATTTTTTTGAGATCAAAAAAGCGATAAAGGAAAAGGATAATAAAAGGTTTCTTTTTACGATCGAATTTTTCCCAGAAGAAGGAAAATATCATTTTGACGGACATCGTTTTTGTCATCAAAGGTTTTCGCCCTCTGAAACAAAAAAATACCAAGGTATTTGTCCGGTTTGCAAAAAACTTTTAACTGTGGGTGTGCTTCATCGGGTCGAAGAATTGGCCGATAGACCCGAAGATTTTGTTCCGCCAGGAGCTATTTCTTTTCGTTCTTTGCTTCCTCTTTCTGAAATAATCGCTCAGGCCTTTGGTCTTTTGGAAAATTCAAAAAAGGTAAAAGAGGAATATGAAAAACTAATCAAGGAATTTGAAAATGAGTTGAACCTTTTATTATTTTTGCCCCTCGAAGAAATAAAAGGAAAAATTGATCCTCGAATTTTTCAAGGAATTCAAAAGGTAAGAGAAGGAAAAGTAGAAAAGGAACCAGGTTATGATGGCCTTTATGGTAAAATAAAAATAGTTTTTAATCAAGAGAAAAGCGCCCAAAAGTCTTTATTCTAAAAATTGAAAAAATATGAAAGTTGGAATTCCCCGTTCTCTTTTTTATTTTAAAAGACCTGTTTTTTTTGAAGAATTTCTGAAAAATTTAGGTTGCGAGATTGTTTTTTCGCCAGAGACCAATAAATTGATTTTAGAAGAGGGAACCAAAATATCGGACCCGGAAACCTGCTATGCGATTAAAATTTTTTTTGGCCATGTAATTTTTTTAGACAAGAAATGCGATTATCTTTTTCTTCCTCTTTTGAAAAAGAACGAATATGGTTTTGAATATTGCCCTAAGTTTTTTGGCCTTCCTGATTTAGCAAAAACAATTTTAAAAACAAAAATTCTTTCCGCTGTTTTCGAGGGTGATTTAGAAAAATTTTCTTTCCAAGTTGGAAAAAAATTAAAAAAAGAAAAATCAAAAATCAAAGAGGCTTATTTAAGGGCTTTATCTTTGGAAAAAGAGAATGAAAAAAAAAGATATTTTTCTTTCCAGGAAAGAATGAATTCTCCTTTAAAAAAAGTTCTTTTAATTTCTCATCCTTATAATCTTTACGATTCTTTTGTCAATTTACAAATCAAAGAAAGGTTGGAGAAATTAAATTTAGAACCCCTTTTTTTTCAAGATATTCCTTACGAAATGGTTAAAGAAAGAGAGATAAAAGACATTCCACGATTCCATTGGGAGTTTGGCGAGGAAATGGTAAAAAAATTAGATTTTGTTTTAAAAGGAGAAAAAAGAATCGACGGTGTTATTGAAGTTTCTTCTTTTGCTTGCGGTTGTGATGCTGTTTTAAAAGAGTATCTGGAGATGATAGTAAAATCTTTTCAGATACCCTTTTTATACTTGATTTTGGACGAACAAACTGGAGAAGCGGGTTATCAAACAAGGTTGGAAGCTTTTGCTGATAGTTTGTAAAAATTATGGAAAAAATTACTTTCCCCCGCATCGGAAATTACTCTGGTTTATTGAAAATCTTTTTAGAAGAATTGGGGTTTGAAGTTGTTTTGCCAGAAAAAACAACATCCAAGGTTATTTTTGAAGGGAGTAAAAATTCTCCGGAAATGTTTTGTTTTCCCTTTAAAGTCAACATGGGCAGTTATCTTTCTGCTTTGGAAAAAGGCGTTAGAAAAATTTTTATGATTACAGCCAGTTGCGGTTCTTGTCGTTTAAGATATTATGCTCAAGTTTCCAAAAAAATTTTAGAAGAAAAAGATTTGCCCGTTGAATTTATTATCTTTGATCAAAACTTTTTTGACATTATTAAAAAATTAAATCAATTAACAAAAAAGTCATCGTTAAAGATTTCTTCTTTGATATTACTTTTTTTAAAAGAAATTCGTTTTATTGAAAAAATAGAAAGAATCGGATTCTTTTTAAGACCAAGAGAAGTCGAAAAAGGAAAAACGGATAAAATTTTAGATGATTTTTTTCTCACGTTAGAAAAGATAAATAGTTTAAAAGAGTTGAAAAAAGTAAAAAAAGAGGTTTTAGAAAAACTTTCTCAGGTGCCTTTTGAAAAAAAGAAGTTTCCTATCGTTGGTATTATTGGGGAATTTTACACCGTTATTGATCCTGAGGTTAATTTTCGTGTTGAAAAAAAATTGGGAGAATTGGGTCTAGAAGTCCACAGAGATTTGACCTTAAGCTATCATCTTTTGAAAAGGATTTTTTTTACCGATTTTTTCATTCAGAGAAAAGTTTATCCTTATTTAAAATCAACGGTCGGGGGTCATGGAAGGGACGCTATTTTTGAAATGCTAAAGTATAGCAAAAAGAATTTTTCTGGCATTTTACAACTATTACCTTTTAGTTGTATGCCTGAAGTCACAGTCAGGCCGATTTTGTTGAAGATTCACCAAAAAACCGGCATTCCTTTTTTGTCTCTTTCTTTTGACGAACAAACAGCTCAAGCCGGGTTGGAAACTCGTTTAGAGGCCTTTGCTGATGTTGTAAAAAATTATTTTGAAAAAAGAAAATCTTAAAATTTTAAAAGATTAAATTTTTTTAATTATTGACAAATGACAATAATTTTTTGAAAATTAATAATGAGCCTCGAATCTTTTAGTTTTCGCGAATTAAAAGAAGCTAAAGAAAAAGCAGAAAGCTTTGATTTTAGAGAAGTTAGTCAAGAAATTCAAAAATTAACCCAAGCTCTTTTGGATAAAAAAGAAATTAAAAAAGAGGACTATCCTCAGATTTCAGAGAAGGCGTTTAATTTTTTAACCAGTAGAACATTTGAAAGTCTTCCTCAAAGCGAAAGGGAGGTCTTTCTTTTTTATCTTTTCACTGCTCCAAAACCTGAAGAGCAAGAAAAAATTATAAAGACTATCGAAAATCTCTTTAAAGAAAAAGAGAATTTTGAAGAAAAAAAAGGAATTTTAATAAGAAGTTTATTTTTTGAAGATTTTTTTGAAAAAATAGTTCAATTTCGCGATTGGGAATCATTAATTTCTATTTTTTATAGAATACCAGAAAACCGAAATTTTCACCCCGAAGTTTTTAGGGGGGCCTTTACTAATCTTTTAAAAGACTTTGAAGAAAAAAAAGATGATTTCTATTGGAGATGTTTGTTTTCTTTTTATCAAGACCCAAGAAATCAAACGGTTGACCCCAGGTTTCCAGACATAGACCATCCAAAGATTTTAAAGAGACTCTTTGAGACAGCTTTAAATAGGAATGCTAGCCATAATTTAGTTTTTGATTTGCTTTCCTTCTTTAAAGACCCAAAAAATCAGCATCAGTACCCTGATTATTTAGAGGGAGTATTGGCAAAAATATCTTTTCAATTTAGTACAAATATCGAAGATCGCGAATATTTTTTCGGACCGCTTATTGATTTTTATTCAAATCCCGAAAATCAAAAAGTTTCCCCTTCTCTTTTTAAAGATTTATTTGATAATTTAAAAAAAAATATAAAAACCCACTTTTTTGCGGATTTATTACTTTCGTTTTATAAAAATCCTAAAAATCAAGAAATTAATCCCAATTGTCCAGACATAGACCACCCCAGCATTTTAAACAAAGTTTTAACAGAGGCAATAAAAAATGGTAATTGGGGAAAATTACTTGATTTTTTTAAAAATCCTGAAAATCAAAAAAGATACCCCCAAATTTTCGATACTGTTTTAGGAGAGGCCCTAAAATCAGAATTATGGCGCTATTTACTCGATTTTTTTGAAAATCCTGAAAATCAAGAAAAATACTCCGACGTTTTTGAAAATGTTTTAAAAAAATCATTGGAGAGCGCAAGGAAAGAGAGAATAGAGGAAAGAGGGGAGAAAAAAAAAGAAGCAAGTTTATGGTTTATTTTGCTTAAATTTTATCGAAACCCAGAGGTCCAAAAAAAATCTCCAAAAATTTTTAAAGAAACTTTTGAAAAAGTTTCTCAAATGATAAAAGACGATAAGTTAGATTTTTTAAGCATAGAGGAAGTTTCATATCTTTTTGAATTCTACAAAAATTTAGAAAATCAAAGACTTTACTCTGAAGATCTCAATTTATTAATCGAAAAAGAAAAAATAAGAGAAATAAGGGGCGGGTTTTTTCTGGGCCATTTTTCTTCTTTCCTTAATTTTTTTCAAGACCCTGAAACTCGGGCCCCCTTTGATCCTTTAATTGAAATTAAAAATAAAATTTTACAATCTATTAAATCAATTAGCGATGAAAACCTAAGAGACCCTTTTTATTTAGAGCTTTTCAAATACTTATCCGAAAAAAACTCCCTTTTTTTAATTGCTTTTTCTTCGCGTAAAGATCTCCCGCTTTTAATTCTTGGAAAGAATCTAGGTCTTGATCCTCTTGTAATTCAAACATGGAATTTATCGAAAAAAGAAAAAGATACATTAATTAATATTTTCTTTTCTCTTTCTAGCAAGGGTATTAAAATTGAATTCCCTTCTCTTTTTTATCCAAGGGGAAGAGAGTCTGAAAAAAGGCACAACGAGATCCTGATCGAGTATTTTACAAATTTAAATTTTTTAACTATGTTGGCTAAAAACATTTTTGGTAATCTTGCAGAGGATCATTTTAAAAGAGTAAAAGAAATCGTCCAAAAATACAACATTAGCCAAACAACTAAAAAGGTTACCTTTTCATTTTTAAAAGAGATACTTTCTGAAATGAATAACATTCAGAGAAAAGTATGTTTAAAATTTGGAGAACTGATTTCCTTAGACAAAGAAGGCGATGAAAAAAATTTAATGAAATTTTTAAGAGAATCAGGACTTTTGCCCATCGTTTTTAACTTAGCTGTTCATTATTCAAGGATTTATCCGGAGGGCTTGGCTGTTTTAGGGAAAATCGTCTCTGCGCTGGCAAAAGATAATTATTTTCAAAAGAGATACGATCTTAAAAATTCTCTTACTAGAGAACAATTAGCTCCAATATTGGAAAAGAAAAATGAAAGCGAATTTCAAGAAATTATTAATACATGGAGAAAAGGTTATTTTACCTTTAAGGTTTTTTCTCAAGAATTGAAAGAAAAAAAAGAATTTTCAGAGCCCAATTGGGACCAAATTTTAGATTATTTAAGATTTCAGATAGACGAAAACAAGCATTATGAACAACTCTTTGGTTTAAAAGAATTTAAAGATCTTGATGACGAATCTAAAAAGAAAATGATTCAGTTTTTTGAAATTATTTTTACTTCTGAGAAGAAAACATTAAATTTTAAAAAGTTAAAAGAGATTCTTAAAAACTTAAAACTAGACGAGAATAAAATTAAAATTTTAACCGGTTTTTTTCAACTTTTAAAAGATCTTTTCGCCCGTCAAAAATCTTCATCTGAAATTCTTTCGACTATCGAGAGGTTAAGCACAAACATCGAAAAAAATTGGCAGGAATTTAAAAATCTTAACATGTGGCAAGAAGATGTTTATAAATATTTAAATCAAGTTTTAAAAACAAAAGAAGAAAGAAAAGGGGCAGGGGTTACTATTTTTCTTTCTCATTTTACCGACCATCCCAAAACATTATTGGAAATCGGTAAATATCCTGTGGCAACCTGTCAAAGTTATGAATCCGAAGGTGATTTAAACAAACATTTATTAGGCTACGTTCTTGATGCTCATATTAAAGCCCTGGTTTTAAGAAAAGTAATCTTAGAAGGAGCTAAAAACATAGACGAAGAGACATTAAACAATTCTGAGATTAAAATTGACGAAGGAAAAGAAGAAATTGAGATTAAAACTCCTCAAGGAGAAGTTTTTAAGGGAAAGATTTCAAAACCGATGGCCAGAAGAATAATAATGCTAGGTAAAAAGTACGAAACCCCCACGATTTTAATAGAAACCCCCTATTTTCTTTGCGGGAGAGACGATGAAAGACTTCAGGCAATATTAGACGCCCCCTTAGAGAAAATTCGAGAAGATTTAAATTTACAACTTTCTTATTCTTGCAAGAATATGAAATTACCTCCTTCTCATAATCCAGCGGGTTATTATTTAGATAGATAAAAAAATGAGAATTTTAATTTCAGCGTCGACAAAAGTGATTTTAACAGGAGAACATTTTGTTGTTTATGGCGCGCCAGCCCTTTCTTTACCTATCGACAAGAGGAATTTTGTTTTTCTGGAAGCAAAAAAGGGTAAAGGAAGAATTTTTTTTAAAAGCGATCGAGGCCAGGCGGTTTTTTTTGAGAATCGTTTTCAAGGAAAAGAAGATTTTAAAATTTTTTTACCCCTTTTTTCTTTCTTTTTTAAAAATAAAATTCCCTTTGATTTCAAGATTAATTTTTTATCAAAAAAAGTTCCAAAAGGATTGGGTAATTCTGCTTCTTTGGCCATTGCCCTTTCTTTCGCTTTCTTTAAGGCCTTAAAGAAAAAACCCAGAAAAAAAGACCTTTTTTATTGCGGTCAATTGGTTGATCAAATAGCCCATGGTGGCAAACCTAGCGGTATTGATGCTCAAACGATTAGTCAGGGCAAACCCCAATTGTTTCAAAAAAAATTTTCTCCTCTTGGTTTTTCTTTTAAAAATATAAAAATAGAGTTACCCCCCAAAAGTTCTCTTTTGGTTGTTGATACTTTTAGAGGAGAAAGAGAAACAACCGGAAAATTAATCAAAAAATTTGCCTTATCTTATGGTATTTCCAAAAAACCAGAAGAGATGAAGGAAAAAGAAAGAAAAAAAATTTATCAGCCTTATTTATCTATTTTTAAAGTAATCCTTTCTCAATTAAAAAGAGAGGGCGATCCAGAAAAATTAGGTTGGGCCTTGAATAAAAATCATGAGTTATTAAAATCAGTTTCCTGTCGGGAAATCGAAAAAGTAATAAGGATTGCTTTAAAAAATAAGGCCTTTGGCGCTAAATTAACGGGCGCTGGCGGAAAGGGTGGCGCTGTCATTGTTTTTGTTCCAGATGAAAAAAAAGAAGATTTAATTTCTCTTTTTAAAAAGTTTGATTTTTATTCTTTTCCTGTTAACATTGATACAAAAGGTATTATCGAAGAAAAAATAAAAAAAATAAAATGAAAAGAATTGCCACCCTTGAAACAACAGCCAATATTGCTTTAGTAAAGTATTGGGGAAAGAGAGACGAAGAATTGATCCTTCCTTGCGAGGGAAGTTTGAGCGTTACTATGGATGAAACCTTGAAAACAAGGACCACGGTTTTGTTTTCAGAAAAATTAAAAGAAGACGAATTATGGATTAATGGAAAAAAAGTTGATTTAAAAAACGAAGAGACAAAAGAAAGGTTAAAGATACTCGACCTGGTGCGCCAAAAAACAGGCATTAAAGAAAGAGCGAAAATTGCTTCTTTGAATTGTTTTCCAACCGAGGCAGGTTTCGCTTCTTCGGCCGCCGGTATTTCAGCCTTGGTTTTTGCCGCAGTCAAAGCCAGTGGTTTAAAAATTTCTCTCAGAGAAATTTCAATTTTGGCTCGTTTGGGTTCTGGTTCTGCTTGCCGAAGCGTTTTTGGCGGTTTTGTTGAGTGGAAAAGAGGAAAAAAGAAAGATGGTTCCGATAGTTTTGCCCTTCAATTTGCCCCTCCTTCTCATTGGTCCGATTTAAGAAATTTAATCACTGTTGTTTCTCCGGAAAAGAAAAAAGTTTCTTCAAGAGCAGGAATGAAGAGAACAGTAAAAACAAGCATTTTGTATCCAGCGAGATTAAGATATGTTCCTTTATTGATCAAAAAAGTTAAAAAAGCGATTTTAAATCGCGACTTTCAAACCTTGGCAGAGTTGGTAATGAGAGAGAGCGATAATTTGCACGCTGTGATGTTAGATACTTGGCCACCTCTTTTTTATCTTAACGATGTTTCAAGGCAGATTATTTACGCGATTTTAGATTTGAACCAAAAAGAAGGAAAAAACATTGCCTTTTATACTTTTGATGCCGGACCCAATGCCCATGTTTTTACTCTTAAAAAATATGAAGACAAAGTTAAAAAAACTCTTTTAAAAATTCAAGGTGTTAAAAAAATAATGGTCGCCAAGGTTGGCCAGGGACCGAAAGAGATTAAAAACGAAAAGGAATTTTTGATTTCTCCCCAAACAGAAAAAGTGAGAAAATATTTTTACGACGAGAAAAAAAGAAAAATTGTTATTAAAGAATGAAAAGAATTGTCGTTTCCGCTCCCGGCAAAATTCTTTTATTGGGAAGCTATGCGGTTTTGGAAAGGCCGAATGTCAGTTATGTTATTTCTGTTAACAAAAGAGTTTTTGTTTCGATTAAAGAGAGAAAAGATAAAAAAATTATCTTTCGTTTGTCGCAGTTTAAAATTTTAAAAGAAGGTTATTTTAAAAGGGGTCAAATTTTTTTTAGAGAAAAATTAAACGAAAAAGAGAGGGAATATTTAAAATTTTTAAAATCAGCAACAGAGAATTTTTTAAATTTTCTTTCATTAAAGAAAAAAAATTTTTTAGGTTTTGAAATCGAAACCTTTTCTGATCCCGCTTTTGGTTTGAGAAAAGAGAAATCTGGTTTGGGAGCGAGCGCTGCTGTTGTTTGCGCAACCATTGGCGCTCTTTTTTATTTTTTTGATCTAAAAATAGATAAAGAGAAAATTTTGAAACTTTCTCATTATGCCCATTTCCAGGCCCAAGGAAAAATAGGTTCTGGTTTTGACATCTCAGCCGTTGTTTTTGGTTCTCAAGAATATGTCCGTTTTTCTCCTTTTTTTCTCGAAAAGATAAAAAACAAAAATGATCTTTTTGATGCTCTCAATAAAAAATGGGATTTTCGAATAAGAAAGATTGATTTTCTTCAAAATTTTTTAATTCTTTTTGGAAATTTTAAAGGTGTTTCTAGCTCGAGTTCAGAAATGGTAAAAAAAGTAATGACCTTCAAAGAAAAAAACCCAAAAAGTTATAAAAAAATCATTTCTGATTTAAACAGGGCGAATTTAAAAACGATAAAGATCCTTGAAAAATTGAATTTTTATTATTCCAAAAACAAAAAGGAATACCAAAGATATCTTTTTCTTTTCAAGAAAAATTTTAAAAAAGCAGATTTTTTGAGAAAAAAATTAGGTAAAAAAAGCGGGGTTGAAATCGAACCCCAAAAACTCTCTGATTTAATAAAAAAAACTGAGAAAAAAGGCGCTTTTTGGGCAACATTACCAGGCGCTGGTGGTTGGGATGGCATTTGCGCTCTTTGTTTAACAAAAGAGGATTTAAAAAGAGTAAAAAATTTTTGGCAAAAATCTTTTGGAAGAAAAATCAAGACCTTTGAGATTTTTGTTGATAATCAAGGAATTAAAAAAGAAGAGAGTTTTCCTCTATAAATTTTAGGTTATAATTAAAAAGAGGGCCCGTAGTTCAACGGTAGAACGTGGCTATGGCATGGCTAAGATGGGGGTTCGATTCCCCCCGGGTCCACAAAGAATCAAACGATTTTTTTGTAAATATAAAAGTCTGTGCTGCCCCAGGAAACATAATATTTTTCTTTTTCAACAAGGCGAAAAATTTCATTATCGAGCCTTTTTGTCGCCAAAATAATCGTCGCTCCTTTTTTTAATTTTAAAAATTTTTTTTCCAATTTTTCAATTTGTTCCTTTGTAAAACAAGTGGCGTGAGAGAAGACAAAATCAGCATCAGAAAAATTTTCTTTTAAAAAATCGTTTCTTTTAAAATCTAAAAGGGTTGGATGACCGGGTAGAATTTCTTTAAATTTTTTAGAAACTTCTTTTGCCTTTTCAAAGAGATCATGGAGCAATTCAATGCCAATGCTTTTTTTAGGTTCAAAAACTAAAGCAGCAATTACATTTGGTTTTCCTAAACCACAACCCAAGTCATAAAAGATGTCGTTTTTTTGTAACCCAGCTTTTTTTAAAAGTTTAACGAATTCATCAAAAAGGACTTCTCCATAGACAAGGGTTTTATCATCGATTTGAAGTCTCTTTCTTTCATTCAAAGAAATCTCGATTCCGTCGAGATCTTTGTAAAGTTCCTCGAAAATTATTTTTCCTTTTTCAATTTCCATCTTATCTTTTAAGATTATAACTTTTCTTGAAATTTTTTAAAGAATGGATAAAATAAAAAAATGACCTTAAAAAATATTCCTTTTTCAAAGATTGAAAAAAAGTGGCAAAAAGTTTGGGAAAAACATCGGGTTTTTAAAACAAGAGATCTTTCTAAAAAACCAAAGTTTTATGTTCTTGATATGTTTCCCTATCCTTCGGGCGCTGGATTACATGTGGGACATTTAAAGGGTTACATTGCCACTGATGTCATCGCGCGTTTTAAAATGATGCAAGGTTTTAATGTTTTGCATCCGATGGGTTGGGATGCTTTTGGTTTGCCGACAGAAAATTTTGCGATTAAAAACAAAATTTCTCCTCGGTTAGCGACAACAAGAAACATCAAATATTTCAAATCGCAGTTGGCGAAGATCGGTTTTTCTTATGATTGGTCAAGGGAAATAAACACAACAGACCCTGATTATTACAAATGGACCCAATGGATTTTTTTACAATTTTTTAAAGAGGGTTTGGTTTATGAATCTTTTGAACCGATCAATTGGTGCCCTTCTTGCAAAACAGGTTTAGCCAATGAGGATTTGGAGGGAGGTAATTGCGAAAGGTGCGGTTCTCGGGTTGAAAAAAAACCTTTGCGTCAATGGGTAATCAAGATTACAAAATACGCTGATGCGCTGTTAGAGGGTTTAAATAATTTAAACTGGCCAGAACATATTATTAAAATGCAGAAAGATTGGATCGGAAAGTCAGAGGGCGTTGAGTTTGAAATGAAGCTTTTTAGGGGGAAAGAATTATTAAAAGAAAAAATTAGAGTTTTTACGACAAGAATCGATACAGTTTTTGGAATGACTTATGTTGTTTTAGCGCCAGAAAATAAAATTCTTAAAGGTTTAAAATCAGAGGTTTTAAACTGGAACGAAATTGAAGGTTATAAAAAAGAGGTTGAGGCAAAACTAGCCGAAGAAAGAGAGAAAGAAAAAACCGGAATTAAGGTTGAGGGAATTTTGGCAGAAAACCCTTTCAATAACGAGAAAGTTCCGATTTTTGTTTCAGAATATGTTTTGGGAGATTATGCCACAGGATCGATTATGGCAGTTCCCGGCCATGATCAAAGAGATTTTGAGTTTGCAAAGAAATTTAATTTACCGATCAGAAAAGTTATTGAAGGAGGGCAAAAAGAAGGAGAGGTTTTTGAGGGAGAAGGAGTATTAATAAATTCAGGCGAATTTTCAGGATTAAGATCAAGCGTTGCTAAAGAGAAAATGGCTCAATTTTTGGAAAAAAGAAAGATCGGTGGAAAGAAATTTTATTATAAAATCAGGGATTGGGTTTTTGCGAGACAAAGATATTGGGGAGAGCCTTTTCCTTTGGTTTTTTGCGAGAGTTGTAACAAGAAGATTTTAGAGAAAAAATATAAAACAGGAGAATTTAACAAAGGAGAGCTGTTAAACCCTGGTTGGATTTGTCTGCCTGAAAAAGAACTTCCTTTGAAGCTCCCTAAGGTGAAATATTATGAACCAACGGGTACTGGCGAATCTCCTTTGGCTAAGATTGAAAAATGGGTAAAGACAAAATGTCCTAAATGCGGAGCTTTGGCCAAAAGAGAGACAAATACTATGCCTCAATGGGCTGGTTCTTGTTGGTATTATTTAAGGTATATTGACCCTAAAAACAAAAAGAGATTTGTTGATCCGAAAAAAGAAAGATATTTTATGCCAGTTGATCTTTATGTTGGCGGCGCTGAACACGCGACGCGTCATTTGATTTACGCTCGTTTTTGGCATAAATTTTTATACGATTTAAAATTGGTCTCTTGCAAAGAACCGTTTTTGAAATTGAAATCCGTTGGCTTGGTTCGGGGGTCCGACGGTAGAAAAATGTCAAAGCGCTGGGGAAACTTTGTCGACCCTGTTGATGTTGTTAAAAAATTCGGCGCCGATGCTTTGAGAACTTATGAAATGTTTATGGGTCCTTTTGATCAGGAGATTTCTTGGCAAGAGAAGGGAGTTATTGGAGCCAGAAGATTTTTAGACAGGGTTTGGCTTTTAAAAGATCGTGTTTCTGATAAAGCGCCAAAAAAAGAAGAATTAGAGATTTTATTTTCAAAGACAGTAAAAAAGGTTACCCAAGATATTGAGAATTTCAGGCTTAATACTGCGATTTCTCAATTAATGATTTTTACGAATGCGCTAGAAAAAGAAAAAGAAATCCCAAGTTATTTTTATTTTGGTTTAATTAAAATGTTGGCTCCTTTCGCTCCTCATTTGGCCGAGGAAATTTGGCAGCGTTTTCAAAAAAAGAAGAAAAAATTTCAATCAATTTTTCAGACAGAATGGCCGAAAATAAAAGAGGTTTCTGAAAAAAGATATCAAATAATCGTTCAAATTAACGGGAAAAAAAGAGGTTTATTATTTTTAGAAAAAGAACTTTCTCAAAAAGAGATAGAAAAAATGATAATTTTATCAGAAAAATTTAAAAAATATTTCGAAGGAAAAGAGATCAAAAAAGTTATTTTTTTACCAAAAAAATTGATTAATTTTGTGATTTAATTTTTTTAACCCGAGATTATCCTGATTCGCGCACCTAATTTATTGAGTTTTTTTTCAAAGTTTTCAAAACCTCTTTTTAATTGTTCAATGCCAGAAACAAAACTCTTTCCTTTTGGGATTAAACTCGCTAAAACAAGACTGGCAGTGGAGCGAATATCAGAACCGTCTAATTTTTCAGGATTTAGGGTTTTTTTTCCAAAGATAATTGCTCGATGAGGATCGGTCACTTCAATATCAGCGCCCATTTTTCTTAATTGATGCAAATGAGAAAAACGATTTTCATAGAGGGGTTCGTGAATTAAACTTTTTCCTTTGCTGATTGTTAATAGAACTGAGGTTTGGGGTTGTAAATCAGTAGGAAAGCCAGGGTGGGGTAATGATTGAATTTTAGTGCCCAAGAATGATCGAGAGGGATAAACCAAAATACTCTCTTTTTTAATTTCAAAATTAACGCCGATTTCCTGTATTTTTTTAAAAAAGTATTCTAAATCAGAAACTCTCAATTTTTTAATTTTTCCTTTTCCCTTGCTGACGGCAAAGGCAATTAAAAAAGTGCCTACTTCAATCGGATCTGGCGGAACAACCATTTCAACTCCCTTTAATTTTTTTACCCCTCGAATTTTAAGAGAATGGTTTCCAATACCTTCAATTTTTGCTCCAGCTTTTTTTAAAAAATAACAAAGGTCTTGAACATGGGGTTCCGCGGCCACAATCGATAGAGAAAAATCTTTTTCGATTGTTGACAGAAGCGCAATTGCCATTTCTGAAGCAGTAACAGAAAACTCATTAAGAATTATCTTTTTTGAAGAAAATCGTTTTGGTTTTTTTAGTGAATAAAAATATCCATTTTTTTCGATTTTAATTCCCAATTGATTTAAAAAATCGATATGGGTCGTAATCGGTCTCAATCCGATTTTATCTCCGCCCGGTGGAGGAAATTTTATATTTTCAAAATGTTTAATCAAATAAGGGAGCAACAAAATCGAAGCTCTCATTTTTTCGAATAATGTCCAGGAAAAATCTTTTTTTCTTTTTTCTCCTCCAAAAATTTTTATTGTTTTTTCATCAAGGAATTCAATTTGAGCACCAGTTTCTTTTGCCAGTTCCATAAAGTTAAGAACGTCAGAAACCAAAGGAATATTTTTTAAAATCGAAGGGCTTGAAGTTAAAAGAGCACCAGCAATAAGAGCCAATGCCCCGTTTTTAGAGCCGGAAATTTCAACCTCACCCTTTAAGGGATAGCCGCCCTCGATCAAGAAAATTTCTTTTTTTTCCATCGTTTTTATTTTAAATAAAAATTATTTTTTTGTCAAAAAGCGCTTTTAAAAGATTTTCTAATTATTATTTTTTGGTATAATCCAATTATATTATGCAAGCAGTAATTTTGGCCGGTGGCGAATCTTCGCGTTTTTGGCCTCTGAACGAAAAACATAAATCCTTATTTAAAATTTTGGGAAAACCGTTGTTATGGTACACTGTTTTTGGTCTTTTGAGATCAGGAATTAAAGATATTATCATCGTTCAGAACGATAAAAGAATCGTGGAAAAGGAGATTAAAAAGTTTTTTCCCTTTTTAAAATTTGTTGTTCAAAAAAAACCCCTAGGTACTGGTGACGCTGTTTTGAAAGCAGAAAGGTTTTTGAAAGAACCCTTTTTTGTTTTAAACGCCGAGAGGGTAGATAATTTTCTTTTTTTACCAAAAATCAAAGAGGTCTTTAAGAAAAAAGGGGGAATCGTACTTTTGGGCTGTTTAACGGAGAAACCTTGGGAGTTTGGCGTTTTTAAATTAAAAGGGGATAAGATTTTGGATGTTATTGAAAAACCGAAAAAAGGAACAGAGCCCTCTCGTTGGCAGACAACGGGTCTTTATTTTTTTTCTCTTGATTTTCTTTCTTATTTAAAAAAAGTGCCTTGTCATCCCTACTCTTTAATGCAAGCAATTTCATTGTACGCAAAAGAAAAAGAAGCTTTTTTGGTAAAAACTTTAAAAAAAATGTTTTTTTTAAAATACCCTTGGGACCCCTTTTATTATCTCGATTTTATTTTTAGCCATTATTTTAAAGAAAAAATTTCCCCCAATGTTTTTATTTCAAAAAAGGCGAGGATCGAGGGCAAGATTTTTGCTGAAAAAAATTGTAAAATTTTAGACCAGGTTTTCTTAAAGGGTTTTTGTTATTTGGGAGAAAACTCTTTTTTAGATCAGGGCCTAGTATTGGAAGGAAAGAATAGTTTTGAGATGAGAAATTTTATTGGTTCAGGGAGTCAGATTATTAATTCTATATTTCAGGAAAATTGTAGAGTTCAATCTTCCTTTGTTTCTTATTCGATTTTGGCAGAAAATTGCCAACTGGCAAAAAATGTTGTTTTAAACTCAAAAGCAAGGGCGAAAAAAAATTTTTTTGCCATTGTTAAAGGAAAAAAAGAAGAGATTCTCTTTAAAAAATTTGGTTGCGCTATTGGAAAAAACAGTCTTTTGGCAGATAATGTTTTTGTTGAAAAAGGCGTTTTAATCGGCAGTAATGTCAAAATTAATTCTTTTAAAAGAGTTAAAGAAAATATTTTAGATGAAACTTTTTTAATTTAGAGTCTCAAACTAAACCAGTTTAAACTTTCTCTATTCTCTTGCCAAATTTAATTTACAAATCAAGGAAAAGATAATGATAATTATTTCGCTCGCTTTTAACCTTTATAGTTTGAAATAATTTATTCTGAAAATAATTTTTGGAGAATTCGATTATTTCGTTGTTATCAATCCACCATGATAGTTTAGCTTATATACCACTTGCTTTTTGTAAAAAATTATTTCTTCGCCCTTAAATCTTTCAACCGTTCCTTCGACTGTGTTAATATATTCGAAATCGGCTTTTTTAAAACTATCAGGACCTCTAAATGGTTTATCCTCTGAAATTTTTTTTAATGCTTCTTGGAGAAATTGATAGATATTTTTTGCCGGAATAATTTCTGAAATAACTTCACCATAATAATTCATACCCCAAACTACTTTTTCATTTTGCCAGACGATCTCTTCGCCAATAAAAGGATTAAAACCAAAATATCTATCTCGGTATTTAAATTCTTTTTCCGCAAATTTAAACTCTTTACTACCATCAGGAAGAGTTTTCTCTCCACCCTCCCCACTGGAAGCATAAGTATTGATTTTCGCTTTTACTAAAAATTTGCTTAATTGCTTATAATATCCGTTCAACTTCATTTAATTACTTTTTTAATTTGTAGAACTTTGTTGGATTGATAAAAACTTTCAATACTTCCTTTTTGCCACCAACCTGTAAGTTCTGGTTTTTTTATTAATTTAGGCATATGAAAAGGAACTCTGCCAGGCGAAAGTTTAAGGCTTAACGGATGTTTTCCTTTATAATCTCTAATCTGAATTAATTTTTTTCCCTTGAACTTTAATCCAAATCGCACCACGCAGCGACGAATAGCAATATCCTGATAATGTGTGCGATCTGTTTCCTGTTTGGTATAATCTAAACCAGAATTTATATTATCAGGAGCATCATCATAAACATCCCGTGCTTCTTCAATTAGTTGTTTTAAAATTTTAGGGTGCTTTTTTAAAAACCGATAATAAGCATCTTCATAAAGTAAGAGAACCTCTTCTCTGGTAAAAATTTTTTTATTAATTACCCAAACTATTTGCCAATTGCCTTTTCCATACAATTTATCGTATTGATGACGCCTTTTATCTCGATATTTGCCAAAATAACCCGGGCGTTTTATAGTTTTCCACCGGCTTCTTGCAATTTTCATAAAAATGATTAGTTTCTATTTAAAGATAGCAAATTTTGTTAAATTTTCAATTTTTTATTTTAAAACAAAAAGCTGGGTTTTAGATTTTTATCTATAAACCCAGCTAAACCTAATTAAATAGCATCTCTTTGAATACTTTCTACTATTTGAGCAACATTCGAAGTACTAGTGACTAAAATTAGGGTTAAGTAAATTTTACTGTTATATTTGAAAAACTGTTCAAAAAAGAACAGAAAGAAATCTTTTTGTCAAAAGATTTATTAAGGAAATTATTTATTCCAAAGAAACCATCAAAATCACCCTATTTTATTCGGAAAATTTTAAAACGGGTACCCACATTGAAAGATGTGGGTGGGCACGAAAAAGCCCCGCCAAAGCGGAGCGGTGCGAAAGTTCCATCCGAGAATAAAGAAAGTTTAATTTTCTCTAACGAATCAGAGTTTGTATCTTATACTACGAGTGCCGCGGGAGGGACTTGAACCCTCACGGAGCAAAGCCCCATATCGTTTTGAGCGATACCTGTCTGCCAATTCCAGCACCGCGGCATTTTGTTATAAAATAAATTTACCACACAAAATCGAGATTAGCAATCGAATAAAAAAGGGGGCCTTCCACGCCCCCGAGAAAAGAACTAAAAAACCCTTATTTGAAAAAAAAGAGATTAGGTTATCGGGATTTCTTCCCGCCAGCGAAAAAAATCCTCGCGGTCAGAAGAAGGGATCTCATTTTTCAGATCCCGTTCTAATTCTTCTTTTTTTTCCTTGTGATTTTCCTGCACCTTTTCCTGTTTGCTTTCTTTTTTTTCCTCGCTCATAACCATTCTCCTGTTAAAAAGGGTCCAAAAGAACCAAAAGCCTCTCCCGATGAGAGGCTTTTGAATTAGGAAAGATTTTTTCTTAATTCAAAAACCCCCCATCTTTTGAGAGGCTTTCAAAGTAACGACTTTATAAATCTTTTTTAACTGATTTTTTCTGTTCATTATATTTCTTTTTAGCAAAGAATAAATTTTTGTCAAGGGTTTAAATTTTTTGTTTTTTTGCAATTTTTATTCGAGCATTTAATTTCATTTTTTTTTGTTTTAATTAAAATACTTCCGCAAAGATCGCATTTTTCATTAATGGGTTGATCCCAGAGAGCAAAATCGCATTCTGGATATTTTTCACAACCATAAAAAATTTTTCCTTTTTTTGTTCTTTTTTTTATGATTTGGCCCCCGCATTTAGGGCATTGAACGCCAATATAATTTTTTTCTAAGGGCTCTAAATACTTACATTTTGGGAATTGAGAACAGGAATAAAATTTTCCATAGCGAGAAAATTTTAGAACTAAGGGCGCTCCGCACAATTTACATTTTTTTTCGTTTTCAATTTGGGGCAGGTGTTTTTCTTCGATTTCTTTTTCTTTTTTTTCTATTTTCTTTTCTAAAAATTCGTAAAAGTTTTTTAAAATTTCATTTTTTTCTTTCTGGCCGTTAGCGATTTTATCAAGATCGTCTTCCATTCGGGCTGTAAATTGTAAATTAAAGATTTCTGAAAAATGATTTTTTAGAAGGTCCGAAACCAAAAAACCAATTTCTGTGGGAACAAACCGTTTCTGTTCGTCTTTTTGAACATAATTTCTTTCTTGTAAAATGGAAATAATCGAAGCATAAGTCGATGGCCTTCCGATTCCGTTTTTTTCCATTTCTTTTATTAAAGAAGCGTCGTTATAGCGCGGAGGGGGTTGGGTGAAATGTTGTTTTTTTTCGATTTTTAACAGTTTTAATTCTTCGCCGATTTTTAGTTCTGGAAATTCTTTTTCCTTGAGTTTTAAAGGATAAACTTTTAAAAAACCTTCGAATTTTAACACTTGACCCTGGCTTTCGAAAGTAAAATTTTTTGCCGAAATTTTTACTTTGGTATTTTTAAAAACAGCGCTTTTCATTTGAGACGAAAGGAACCTTTGCCAAATGAGCTCGTACAAAAGAAATTCTTTTCTTTCCAAATTATCTTTTAATTTTTCTGGTTCTTGAAAAACATCGGTGGGCCGAATGGCTTCGTGGGCTTCTTGGCTGAGTTTTGATTTTTTTTTAAAAATTCTTTCTTGCCAGAAATTTTCTCCAAAATTTTTTAAAATGTATTCTTTCGTTTTTAAAAGAGCATCTTTTGAGAGCGAAAAAGAATCGGTACGATGGTAAGTAATAAAACCTTTTTCAAACAGAGATTGGGCGATTTTCATCGTTTGTTTCGCCGACCAGCGAAATTTGAAAAACGATGTTTGTTGAAGACTAGCGGTAATAAAAGGAAAAAAAGGATTTTTAATAACCTCTTTTTCTTTTAAATCAGAGACAAAAAATCTTGCTCCTTTTAGTTTTGCTAAAAAATCGTTTGCCTCCGCCTCGTTTTTAATCTCCAATTTTTCTATTTTTTTATTATCTTTCTCTGTCAAGATGGAATTGAAAGCGATTTTGTTTTTTTCAAGCCATGCCTCGATTGTCCAGTATTCCTGGGGGATAAAATTTTTAATTTCCTTTTCTCTTTCAACGATTAGTTGTAAAGCAACAGATTGGACTCTACCAGCAGAAAGTTTCTTGGCGATTTTTTTCCACAAAAAAGGAGATATTTTATAGCCAACGATTCGATCAAGCAATCTTCTTGTTTCCTGGGCAGAAACGAGTTTCAGGTCAATTTTTCGAGGGTTTTCGAGCGCTTCTTTTATCGCTCGGGGTGTAATTTCATGAAAGACAATCCTTTGGTATTTTTCTTCGGGAACCCTGAACGTTTCGACGATATCAAAAGCAATTTTTTCTCCTTCTCGATCAGGATCGGTGGCGAGAAAAATTGTTTCTGCTTTTTTTATTTCTTTTTTAATTTTCCCAAGATTTTTTTTGGCTTTTTTTAATATTTGATATTTTGGTAAAAAATTATTTTCGACATCGATGCCAAACCTGCTTTTGGGCAAATCCCTGATATGACCATAAGTGGCTATAATTTCAAAGCCGTTTTTTAAAATTTTTTGAATCGTTTTTGTTTTTGTTGGGCTTTCAACTAAAACAAGTTTCATTTTTTTGAATTAATCAACTCGGGAAAAAATATTTCCTCCCAGATTTTTAACCCTTCCTTGACTTTCTAATTTTGAAATCAAAGATAAAACAACGAAGGCCGGTAGTTTTGTTTGTTTAATAATTTCCTCTAAATCTTTCTCGCCACTTCCTAACAACTCCCAGATTAATTTTTCTCTGTCGCTAAAAGAAAAATTTTCGGAATTTTTTTTCTCCTCGATGTTTAACTCTCTTAAAATTTCTTTACCATCCTGAACGAGTAGGGCACCCTTTTGGATTAAAAGATGACATCCCTTTGAATTTTCTGAAAAAATAGAACCAGGAACAGCAAAAACTTTTCTTTTTTCTTGAAGGGCAAAATTAGCAGTAATCAGGGCGCCAGATTTTTCTTTTGCTTCGACAACCAAAACACCCAAAGAAAGGCCAGCAATAATTCTGTTTCTTTTGGGAAAAGTGAATTTTGATCCTTTCATTTGGGGAGGGAATTCAGAAAGAAGACAACCTTGATTTTCCAATATTTTTTCTATTAAATAAAGGTTTGATTTTGGATAGATTGATTGTTTATCAAGGCCTGTTCCTAAAACAGCGATCGTTCTTTTTTTTGATTCCAAAGCCGTTTTGTGAACGATGGTGTCAATACCTGGCGCAAAACCTGAAACAAGCGTTAATCCTGAAAGCGCTAATTTTTTGGCAATTTTAAGCGCCGCTTCTTTTCCGTAGGGCGTTGGCCTTCGGGTTCCAACAATAGCAAAGCACTCTTCTTCTCCTTTTATCTTTCCTAGATAATACAATTTTTTTGGCGGGTTTTTTATTTTTTTTAAAAAAAGAGGATAATCCGGATCTTGAAGATAAATTTCTTTAATTGTTTCCATTTTAAGAATTTACCAGAAAATTTTATTTTTTAAAATAGTAAGCGTGAAAGGAATTTTAAAAAAACGCTCCACAAGGGTGGAGCGTAAAAAAAGAACTGCCAAGAAAAAGAAGGTTTACAGCATTTTTTTCAAACTCTTTCCGCAGCAAGAGAGTTTTCTGATCTCTTTATAAGGCCATTCTTGTCCTCCGCGTAGAGTTTTATAGAAATTCACCACACGACCCATTTGGCCATCCATAACCAAGAGATCTTCGGCCAACAAAAACTCCACTTCTGGGATTCTTTCTTTAAAAAGAGGGGAAACCCTTTTGAGATGGTATAAAAGGCTCATTACCCCTATTTTCTTTATTCCTTGAAATGTTGTCCTCCTTAGAACGATTCGAAGCATTTCCGCATTTTCTTCGCTTGTTGCCGAGAGTTCCTCGAGGAAAATTTTTTCCTGAGGAACGCCTTTTTTAACCATTTCTTCAAAAATAACCTGTGCTTCAGAGGGGCCCAACCATCTTGCTCTGGCGAGGGCCGCAAAACTAAAATCGGGCGTTTGCATAATTTGTTTCGGACCATACCTAATTCCTACGTTGTACCCGCCTGAAATAAAAAATTTCTCTGCCAATCTTTTTTTCCAACAAATAACAGCGGCCTCGATCTTCATGGCTGTGTGTTCCGCTGGTTTCCATACTTCACTTTTATCCTGAATAATTTGAGACCCTAAAATAACCAACAAATCTACACCTTTTACCTTCATTGCCTTCTCCTTTCTTGAAAGAGGTTAAAAGAACTAAAAGGGCTAATTTTAATTTAACGAAAAAAATAGAATTTTGTCAAGGGGTTTAACTACAAAAAAACCCGACGCAACGCACGTCGGGTTGGGCACGGGCAGGTTCTTTTTTTTGATTCCCGTGTCCTGAAAAAACTAATAAAAATTATATTCTTTTAACTTGTTTTGACAGGGTCTTTAATTTTTCTTTTTTAGGCTTTCATTGAGCATTTGACAATAAAGGTTTAGGCCGACGCGATTGATATTTCCCCATTGTTCTTTGCCCAAAATATTGCCCGCGCCTCGCATTTGAAGGTCTTTTAAACTGATTTCATAACCAGTGCCCAGTTCTTTTGCTTTTTTTAAAATTTTTAACCTTCTTTTGGCCCTTTTTCCGATTTTTTGAGGATACAAAAAATAAGCGAAGGCCTGTTGCAAAGAGCGTCCAACCCTGCCTTTTAACTGGTAAAGTTGGCTTAATCCCAATTTCGTGCTATTGGCAACGATTAAGGTGTTGGCATTGGGAAAATCGATTCCTGCTTCAATGATGGTTGTTGCAACAAGAAGATCGATTTTTCTCTCCCGAAAATTAATCATTTTTTGAACGATTTCTTTTTCTTTTAGCTTGCTATGAATGACATCGAATTTGATTTTTCCTTCAAAAAGTTTTTCTAAATCATTTTTTGTTTTCTCGATCGTTAAAATATGATTGTGAAGATAAAAAACTTGACCTCTTCTTTTTAATTCATTTTCTATTGCTTCCTTCACGATTTCTAAAGAAAAGGGCTTGATAAAAATTTTTACCGGTTTTCTTTGAAAAGGAGGTGTTTTTAAAAGAATGATATCTTTAAAAGAAGAAAGGGCCAAAAAAAGGGTTCGGGGAATGGGCGTTGCCGATAAAGAAATAACATCAATATAGGGATAAGTTTCTCTTATTTTTTCTTTTTGTCGAACACCAAATTTATGCTCGTCATCGATAATCAAAAGAGCTAAATTTTTAAACGAAACATCGGGAGATAAAATTCGATGGGTGCCAATAATCATCTCGATCTTTCCTTCTTTTATTTCTTTAATAGTTTTTTCTTCGCCTTTTTTCTTTTTTCCGGTTAAAAGAGTAATATTGAATGGTAGGTTTTTTAATCTTTCTTTGAAAAGAAAATAATGTTGGTAAGCAAGAATAGTTGTTGGCGCCATCAAGACAGACTGAAAACCAGAGATGGCGCATTTTGCCATTGTCCGGAGAGCAATTTCTGTTTTTCCAAAGCCCGTGTCTCCGCAAACAAGAATATCTAATGGTTTCGTTTCTTTTTCCGTTTTTTCTTTTATTTTTGAAAGGGCGAATTTTTGATCGGGCGTTTCCAGATAAGCAAAAGATTCTTCGAGGGCTTTGATAATTTCGTCATCAGGAAGGAATTTTTTTCTTTCGCCCAATTCTCTTTTTTTGTAAACCTCGAGTAGTTCTTTTGCGATTTTTTCTGTTTCTTTTTTTACTTTGTTTTTTGTCTTTTGCCAAAAATTGGTATCTAGATTAGAAATGACGGGTTTTTTAAAACCAATATAACGGCTAATTTTCTTTTCCAATTCTACGGGCACGAAAATTTTATCCCCGCTTTTATAATCGATTTGATGATATTCTCTTTTGTTGATAATTTTTTTCCCCCGATAAATGCCAATACCATGATTTAAATGAACAACAAACTCTCCTTCTTTTAAGTTTTTGATGTCAGAATATAGATTTTGTTTTTTTAGTTTTTCTTTTAAGCCCTCTTTTTCTTTTTTTTCGTTTTCAATTTTTATCCCTAATCTTTTGATTTTTTCGATTTTGTTCCCGTAAAATTCAATCTGCCACCCATAAAGAGAATTAATCGGAAAGATTTCCAAAAACCCACCCCTAATCGCAAATTGGCCGATCGTTTCCAGATTCCAAACCCTTTCATAGCCCATCTCTTCAATTTTTCGAGAAAGGTCCGATAATTTTATTTTTGAATTTTCTTTTAAAAAAAGCAAATTTTTTTCGAAAAATTTTTGCCATTTTTTTATTTCTTTTAATTTCTCGATATTTTTTTCAATCCAAAGATTGTTTCTTTCCAAGAAATATGGTAAAACAGCGCAAATTAAAATTTCTTTCATACCTGATTTTTTTGGAGACGATTTTCTAAATCAAGAACAAGTTTTTTAATTGTTTCTTTTAAAATTTTTTCTTCTTCCTTCGAGAATTTTTCTAAAACAAAGCGTTCTGTCTTTTCTTTTCCAATACCGATTCGATAACGAAAAAAATTTTTTGTTTTTAAGGCTTGAATAATCGATAAAACTCCTTTATGACCAGCAGCCCCCTTTTTAAAAGAGAATTTTACTTTTCCCAACGATAAATCCATTTCATCGTGAATGACAATGATATTCTCTGTTTTTAATTTGAATTTTGTTTTGATGCCTTTCACTGCTTTTCCTGATGAATTCATAAACGTTTGGGGTTTTGCCAGAATAATTTCCTTTTTGAGAAAGTTTCCTTTCGAGATTAAAGAGAAAACTTTTTTGTCCAAAACAAAAAGAGGAAAAGACCATTTTTTTTGTAAACAATCCAAAACCCGAAAACCCAAATTGTGCCTTGTCCTTTCGAATTCTTTACCGGGATTACCCAAACCAACAATGAGGATCATCCTTTATTATAACGAAACGAAAAAAAATTGAAAATCTGTTAAAAAAAAGAAAAACGAAAGGCGATTTTATTGTTTTGAGAGCCGATGGTCTTCAAGATTCTATTCTTTGTCTTTTTTTTCAAAGGGAAAGAAATTGTTTCCATCCGTTTTTTTACTCCAGAAGCTTGTTTTTTTTCCTAAATTATTGTTAAAAAATTTTCAAAAAAATAAATTCAGTTTTTTGAAAGAGCAGAAAGATTAGTTTTCTTAGTTAATTAATAAAATTTTTATTAAAAACTCAATTTTAAAATTTTTTTTGTTGATTTTTTATTTTTTGATTCATATAATAAAAACAGGGTGCGGGTACCTTGTTATGGAGAAAAAAACGCAGGTTTTCCGATTTAAAAAAATGGTCTTTTCAGATTAAAGGAGATAAGGTATATTTCTTTTCTTTTTTATAAAAAATGAAAAAAGCCTTAATCGTTTTAGATTTTCGCAATTTTAATGACGAGGAATTTTTTAATCTGAAAAATTTTTTAGAGAAAAAGGGGATTGAAATAAAAATCGCTTCTTTTAAAAAGGGCTGGGCAATTGGAATGGGCGGAAATGAAGTAAAGATAGATTTTTCAATCTCAGAGGTCAACGAAAAAGATTTTGACCTTTTAATCGTTTGTTCTCCCTCTTCGCTAAAAAGTTTTGATAATGAGAATTTATATTCGTTGATTAAAAAATTTTTTCAAAAGAAAAAATTACTCATTGCTTTTTCTTTGGCGCCGGCTATTTTTGCCAAAACAGGTATTTTAAAAGGAAAAAGGGCAACGGTTTGGAGTTCTTCTTTTGATAAGAAAGGAATTGAGGTTTTAAAAGAAAAAGGAGCCATAATTTCAAAAGAAAAGATTGTTTGTGATGGCAATATTATTACTCTTCAAGATTCTTCTTTTCTTTCTGACCTTGATTTTTTCTGGAAAGATATGTTATAATAAGATTATTAGAAGCTTTCAAAGGCCAAAGACCGGAGGTACAAAAGTAAATCCTCCCGAGGCAAAAAGCGGGAGGTTTTTGAAACCTCTTTTTAAATTTATGCCACTTTCAAAAGAAAAGAAAAAATTACAAATTGACGAACTGGAAAGAAAAATGAAAGAGCAAAAGATTGTTCTTTTGTTTGATTTCGCGAAAGTAAAAACAGAGAAAATGAACCTTTTGAGAAAAAAGATCAAAGAATTGGGAGGCGAGATAAAGGTTTTTAAAAAAACGTTAGCTAAGATTGTTTTTAAAAAATTAAACCTTCCTTTTGATTTTGATTCTTTTAAGGGGCAATTGGCTTTTTTGTTCGGTTTTCAAGACGAAGTCTTGCCCCTGAAGGCCTTTGGTCAAATTGAAAAAGAAGAAGAGAATATTAAAATTCTTGGAGGTTTTTTAAAAACAGATTTTCTTTCAATAGAAAAAATCAAGGAGTTAGAAAATCTGCCTTCAAAATCAGAAACTTTGGGAAGGTTAGTTTTTGTTTTCTCTTGGCCAATATTAGGATTGAGAAGGGTCCTCTCTGGTAATTTAGAAAAATTCGTTTTTGTTTTATCACAGATAAAGGTCAAAAAAGAACAATAAAAAAAATGGCAGAAGAAAAAGAAGAAATTCAGGTTCCAGAAAAATTTAAAAAAATCGTGGAAGAAATCGAAAAGATGTCAGCGATTGATTTGGCCGAATTGGTGAAGGTTTTGGAGAAAAAATTTGGCGTTTCGAGTATGCCGACAATGATGATGCCCGTCGGTTCCGCCGCTACCGGCCAAGAGAAGAAAGAAGAAGCCGGTGAAGAAAAGAAGTTTTTCTCAGTGGTTTTAGTTTCTTCTGGCGATAAAAAGATCGAGGTGATAAAGATTGTTAAGGATTTAACGAATAAGGGATTGAAAGAAGCCAAAGATTTAGTTGATGCGACATCCAATGGTCCTCAGGTAGTCAAGGAAAACGTGAAAAAAGAAGAAGCAGAAGAAATGAAGAAAAAATTAGAAGCGGTCGGTGCCAAGGTGGAACTAAAATAATTTTTTTGGAATTAGGAAAAAAGAATTAAACCAAGAAAAAGAATAAAGAGAAAGAGAAAGATTAAGATTAATTCCTTTTTTTCTTTGAATTTTTCTAAATATTCATAGAAGAAAAAAGGGAGCTCGAATTCTTTGATAAAAGAGAGGAGCCGAGAGACCGGCTCTTCTTTTTGTTCGAAACCAGAAGAGAAATCAAAGATAACACAGAGCCCCATTGCCTTTTTTAATTTTTCTTTTTTAGAATGGAGGATTTTTCGGAAAGCAGTTTCAGAAAAAGGAGTTTGTTTTTTTGTCTCTTCTAAAATTTTTTCTTTTGTCAAGATATCGGCGAGGTAATCATTCATCACAAATAAGAGATCGTGTTTAAGGATTTTCCCTAAAAAAATATAATTAAAAAAGGGAGAGACAATTTTGTCTCTTTTTTTAATTTTGATTTTTTTTGCTAAATTAAAAATTTTTTTATTCCTTAAAAGGAAAAAATCAATGCTTCCGATTTTTGAGAAAATGAAATTTTGTTTTTTAAAATTAATGATCGCCAACTGAAGATTGCCCAATAAAGGAATGCCTTCTTTTGTTTTCTCTTCTAAAAAGTAGTTTATTTTTTTTAGAATATCTTTAAAGACCGTCAGTTGATTTTTCTGATTTTTAAAAAATTCTTTTTTAAAGAATCTTAAAAACTCTTCTAAAAACAATTTTTCTTTAGGAGAAAAGAATTTGAAAGAGACGAACAAAAAGAAAGGACCGACATTTTCTTCGTAGAGGTTTTTGGGCAAAAAAGAAAAATGCTGGCAAAAAATATTTTTTTTTGTTTCCTTGGGGTTAAAATAAAATTCGAAGATATTCATTTTAGATATATTTTAAACCATTTTTGAAAAAGAGAAAATATGATAAATTATAAAATGGACGGTTAGCTCAGCGGCAGAGCGCTGCACTCACATTGCAGAGGTCGTAGGTTCAAATCCTACACCGTCCACCAAAATCTGGCCTTTTGGTATTTTTGAGCTATTTTACTATCAAAAATTTTTCAGAGACAAAGATTTTTTTGATCCTTCAATTTTTGCCTCTGGAGAAAATTTAAAGAAACTTTTGGCGAGCGAAAAGTTCAGCGGGAGAATTTTGAGATTTTCCCCACTTTGCGAATTAAATTTGGTAAGACAATAGAGAAATTTTAGTTTAAGTACTAAAAAAGAGATAAAAAGATTTTTTTGATGGGATTAGATTTAATATCTTTTAATTTGATGCTTTGTTGTTTTTGAGATAAAATAAAGATAGAATCCAAAAATAATGACAAAAAGCGTAAAAGTAAAGGTTTTTGGTTTTGTTCAGGGAATTGGCTATCGTTCTTGGACAAAAAGAAAAGCAGAAGAATTGGGCTTAAAAGGTTGGGTCAAAAATTTGGAAGATGGGACTGTTGAGAGCTATCTGGAAGGAGAAGAGCATTCTTTAAATTTAATGATTGAATTGATGAAGAAAGGTCCTCGTTTTGCCAGAGTTGAAAAAATAGAAGTGAAAAGCGAAAATCAGGTAAAAGGTTACGAGAATTTTCAAATCGTTTATCAATAAAATGTCAAAAAACATTTTTTTCTTTCTCGGTGTTATTGTTGGCGGCGTCATTTTAGGAACGTTTTTATCAAAAATTATTTTTCTTCTTTTTCCCGAAAATCAAAAAATAAAAGATGTTTTTACTATTGAAAAAACCTTCGGCTTTAACCCTATTGTTCTTAATTTAGAGCCCTTGGTTTTTACTTTTGGTTTGCAATTGAAAATTTCTTTTATGGTTTTCGTGGGCATTATTTTGGCGCTTTTCTTTTTTAAAAGATTTTTGAAATGACAGAATTTTTTAAAAAAAATTTTTTTTATCTTGAAAATTCAATCCTTTTAAAACTTCAGGAATCTTTAAAAAAAGGATATCAAAGAGCAATTCGAACGAATACCCTGAAGATTGAAAGCCCAAAACTAAAGGAAAAGTTAGAAAAAAAAGGTTTTCTTTTAGAGGGGGTCCCTTGGTTTCAGGATGCTTTTTTTGTGAAATCAGAAAAAAGTTTGGGAAAGACGCTCGAGCATTTTTTAGGTTATTTTTTTGCTCAAGATGCCAGCAGTCTTTTGCCTGTTTTGTTTTTGAACCCAAAACCAGGCGAAATAATTTTAGATTTATGCGCAGCGCCTGGCGCCAAAACGACTCAAATGGCTCAAATGATGAAAAACCAGGGTATTATTTTCGCTAATGAGCCCAAGAGAAAAAGAGTTGCGATTTTGAAAGGAAACTTACAGCGGTGCGCTGTTTTAAACGCGGTTTTAACCAATTTCGACGGAAGGCTGTTCACAAAGACAGGGTTGAAATTCGACAAAATTTTGATCGACGCCCCTTGTTCGGGTAGCGGCACTTTTATTTCCAATCCATCGATTTTGTTAAGTTTAGAGGAAGGATTGATTAAAAAATTAGTTCATTTACAAAAGACAATTTTGGCTTCTGCTTTTTCTTGTTTAAGAAAAGGCGGAACGATTGTTTATTCAACTTGTTCGCTCGATCCTCGAGAAAATGAAGAAGTAATCGATTGGGCAATAAAAAAATTGCCCCTGAAGATTGAAGAGATAAAAATAAAAGGGATTAATTTTCATCCTGGGATTTTGGGGTATCAGGAAAAAGCCTTTTCTTCTGAAATTCGAAAATGCGCTAGAATTTATCCTTTCGATTATCAAACCGAAGGTTTTTTTGTATGCAAGTTGAGTTTTTAAAAAGAGAGGAAAAATTAAAAATAAAAGAGATTTTGAAAAAAGAGTATGGAGCTGACTTTTCGTTTGAAAATGTTGCTCTTTTTTTAAAAGAAAATAAAATTTTTTTATCTTCAAAAGAAATAGAAGAAAAAAAAGATGATTTTTTAAAAATCCCTCTCTTTTCGCTCGGGCTTTTTTTCGGAGAATTGAAAAGAAACGATAAAATTCTTTTGAGTTTAGAAGGAGCCCAGATGGTCGTTTTATCCGCAAAAAAGAACATTGCTTTTTTGGACGAACAATCACTAAGAAACTTTCTCCTTGGTTTTAATGTTTTGGGAGCAAAAGAGATAAATTGCAAAGAAGAAAGTTTTGTCTTATTAAATTATTACGACGATTTAGTTGGCGTTGGCGCAAAAAGGAAAAATTATATTGAAAATTTAACGGTAAAAACAAGGAGGTTGTCGCAATTTTGAGCCAAAATTGTATAAAGAGAACGGAAAAAGAAGAGAGAACCATTTTTCTACTCTTCGGGATATTTATCTGAAATTTTTGAAAAATTGAAAAAATATCTTAAGAAAAAGGGTTGGGGCTTGAAATAATTTTGGCAATGTTTTATAATTTGAAAATTATTTAAAAAAAATGGAAGAAAAATATCAAGTTTTTCAAAAGAGGATTAAAGAGGCAGCGTCTTTTTTAAAATTAAAGGATTTTATTTTAGAGAAAATAAAAAAACCAGATCGAATTTTAAAATTTTACATTCCTTTTAAAAGAGAAAATAATAAAGTGATTTTTTTAGAGGGCCTGAGGGTTCAGCATTCTAACGCTCTGGGTCCTTATAAGGGCGGAATTCGTTTTTCAGAAAAAGTGAGCGAAGAGATTATTAGTATTTTGGCTTTGGAAATGACTTTAAAATGCGCTCTTTCCAATTTGCCCTTTGGCGGGGGTAAGGGAGGTTTAAAAATTGACCCCAATCTTTTTTCTGAAAAAGAATTAAAAAAAATCTCTTCTCTTTTTGTTCAAAAAATTTATCCTTTTTTAGGTCCTGATCTTGACGTGCCCGCCCCTGATCTAGGGACGAACGAAAAAATTATGCTCTGGATGTTAAAAGAATACCAAAGAATTACAGGAAAGAAAGATTTAGCTGTTTTTACTGGAAAACCCTTGAATTTTGGGGGTTCGAATTTAAGGAAAGAGGCAACGGGCTTGGGCGGCGTTTTTTTATTAGAAGCGCTTTTGAAGAAATTGAATTTTTCTTCTTTTCCAACTTTGGCGATTCAAGGATTTGGAAATGTTGGTTCTTTTTTTGCCAAATTTGCTTTTGAAAGGGGTTTTAAAATTTTAGCGATTTCCGACATATCAGGAGGCATTTTTTCTTCAAAGGGCCTCAATCCTTTTGAAATAGAAAAATTTTTAACATCAAAAAAATCGCTTTCTCAATTTCCCGCTGAAAAAAAGATTTCCAACGAAGAGCTGTTGTCTTTAAAGGTTGATGTTTTAGCTCCTGCTGCTTTGGAAAACGTGATTAACAAAAAAAATGCGAAAAACATCAAGGCAAAGATTATCGTTGAGATGGCAAATTCACCCGTTGATTTGACCGTCGATGAATTTTTAAGAAAGAAGGGGATTTTGCAAATGCCAGATATTTTAGCCAACGCTGGTGGTGTTATTGTTTCTTATTTCGAGTGGCTTCAAAACAAAAAAAGAGAGAAGTGGTCGAGCGCAAAAGTCGAAAAAATGTTAAAATTAAAAATGGTGAAAAATTTTGAGAGATTTTGGGAACTTTATCGAGAGAAAAAGATTCATCCTCGAAAATGCGCTTTTATTTTAGCCCTGTTAAAGGTCGCTCAAAAAATTGAAAACAAAATTTAAAAAAATGGCAAAAGTAAAAAAGGTAAATGTTAATGATAAATGTATCGGATGCGGTCTTTGTACTAGCATTTGTCCTGAGGTTTTTGAGATTGGCGAAGACGGAAAGTCGCATGCTAAAAATGTTAATTTCGAAGAATTTTCAGAAAAAATTATTGAAGCAAAAGATTCTTGTCCTGTTTCAGCAATCGAAGTCGAAGAAGAGTAAAAAAATCGGTCCAAATAATATTTTTTTAGGGCCTTAAAATTAAGGAAAAATTTTTTAATTTGATCATTCTTTTAGTTTGAGAATCAATTAAAAATTTAAAAAGGTCTAAAAACCCATAATTTTATTTTTGCACTTGACAATGTTTTTAAATTTTTAATAATAATATAATGACTTTTTCAGAGCGAAATCAAAAAGTCAAAAAGGTTAAGGATTTTTAAAACTCCCAAGCGGAGTTTTTATTTTTTTAAATGAAAAAATTTGCTTTTTTAGTCCATCCGAGAATTTCTGCTAGAGAAGATATGGGAAAAGTATTCTTTCCTTTTTATTTTTTTCCTGAAAGAATTCTTCAGGGTCTTACTCCTTTTCTTAATCCAGTTGCTAGAGGAAAGATTTGTTTTAAAAATAATAAAGAAATAATCGGTTGGATAATAGTTATTCCGCTTTTGGCAAAACAAATTCTTTATTTTCCCAGAGATTTAGTTTTTAAAAAAATATTGAAAGGTATAGAATTGGCAAAGAGATTAGGAGTTGAAATTGTGGGATTAGGAGAATTTATTGCTTCAGTAACTCAAGGAGGAAAAGATTTGGTAAGAAAAGTAGAGGGGATCACAATCATTAATGGAAAATCATTAACCGCCGGAGTTTCTTTTAAAGCAATCGAAGAGATCTCTAAGATTAAAGATATAAGCTTGAAAAAAGAAAGGGTCGCAATAATAGGGGCAGGTGGTTCCATAGGAAGAGGAATATCTTTTCTTTTTCTTGAAAAAAATATTCCTTTAATTCTTATCGACAAAACAAAAAAAATAGAAGATTTAAAAAAATCTCTTAATTCTTTTAACGATTGTGAAATAAGTGATCAGATTTCTTTAATAAAAGAAGCAAGAATAGTAATAGTGGCAACTTCTTCAGTTGATCAAATTATAAAACCAGATTATTTGAAAAAAGAAGCAATAATTTATGATCTTACCCAACCTCGAAATACTTCTCCAAATATTTTAAAAGAAAGAAAAGATGTGATTATTATTGACGGGGGGATTATTGATACTCCTTGTATTGATTATGGCATGGATATAGGTTTAAAAAAAAATCAAGCATATGCTTGCTTGGCAGAAACAATAATTTGTGCCTTAGAAGATATCAAGGAAGATTATGTCGGGCATGCAACTTCTGAAAGCGCAAAAAAAATGTTAAACCTTATGGAAAAATATCAAGATTATTTTAAATTAAACATCTTCCAAAGCTTTGGAAAGCCATTGAATAATAATTTAGAGTTTATTAATTAAATTTTATGAATTTAATATTAATAAACACCTATTCTTCTCTTTTAAGCAGTTTATTTATGCTCGGTATAGGAATTTTCGTTTTTTTAAGGAAGCCTAAAGAAAAATTAAGTTTTATTTTTTTGTTATTTTGTCTTTCAGTAGCAATATGGCTTTTCTGCACTTTTATGATGTATAGAAGTAAAAGCGATATTGAAGTGATATTTTGGGACAGAATGGTTTATCTCGGCGTGGTTTTTATTCCGATTTTCATGTATCATTTTGGTTTAATTTTTACCAATACTGAAATAAAAAACCAAAAGAAACTTTATTGCGGTTATTTCTTTTCGTTTTTATTTCTTATTTTAAGCCGAACTGATTATTTCGTTGCTGATTTATATAAATACAATTGGGGTTTTCATACTCGGGCAAAATTTTTTCATCATTTGTTTTTATTGTTTTTCTTTGTTTATATACTTTTGTTTCTTTACGAAATTTATAAATTTTTAAAAAATACAGAGAAAAAAAAGATAACTGAAATTAAACAAGTAAAATACCTCTTTCTGTCTTTTATTGTTATGAATATAGGGGCTTATGCTTTTTTGCCAGCTTATGGGATAGATATAAATCCTATCGGTGCTTATTTAATAGAAGCAATCGCTGTTTTAATTTTAAGTTTTGCCATTCTCAAATACCATCTCTTTGAAATCAAGGTGATTTTAACTGAGATGTTGGTTGGAGCAATGGGGATTGTTTTAGGAATATTTGTTTTTATTGGTCCTGTTCTTTCACCTAATCTTTTGAGGTTTTTATCTCTTTTTGTTTTCTTTTTCTTTCTTCTTTTTGCTTATCTCTTACTTAAATCTGTCTACAAAGAAGAAAAACTAAAAGAAGAAGCCATTGCTTTAGCCAAAAGAGAAAGAGAATTAAGGATTGGAGAACAAAGATTAAGACACGCCAGAGATCAATTCATTTTAAGTTCTCAACATTATTTCCGAACACCTGTTTCTTCAATCATCGGATATTTACAACTTGTCTTTCAAGGTTTTTTCGGTAAAGTCTCTGAAAAAATGGAAGAAAAACTAAAAAACGTCTATCAATCTTCTTTAACTCTAAGAGATCGAATTGAAGAATGTTTAGAAATCGCTCTTTTACAATTAAAAAAAGCACCTC
>Ga0078972_1000713_pt1 | contig 95963 bp, 86 predicted proteins | sample YelNatPaOPGAMG01_FD_67568 | JGI IMG/M metagenome (GOLD analysis project Ga0078972, IMG submission 67568) | Hot spring thermophilic microbial communities from Obsidian Pool, Yellowstone National Park, USA - OP-RAMG-01 (SPADES assembly) (version 2) | ecosystem: Environmental > Aquatic > Thermal... | reverse complement strand
GTATAGGTGATGCTGATGTAATGTGTCAGCCACCAATTCGTCTGCATATTACTAAATACATCGAAGAGAGCGAGGAAGCAGATTCCCTTGTGGAAAAGATAAGAAAGGAAGTAAAAGGCGCGAGGTTAGAAGGCGTGAGCCAGATAAACAGCGACCGCGTCATCATGCTTGATTTCGGCGAATGTAGATTGTACTTTGAGATGTTTGCAAAGGGAAATATTATTCTGGTTAAGGAAGGAAAAACAATTGCGGCACTTCGCTATGAGCACTGGGCCGATAGAGAAATAAAACCGAACATGGAATACAAGACACCAAAACCACCTCCAACCAAAATTTCAGATATCCTATCTGACAAGTACATCATTGTTGCACTGCTAAAATTTCCTCTTGGTAGGGAATATGTAGAAGAGCTTCTCTTGAGAGCAGATATAAATGAAAAAATCCCCGGAAACCGTCTCTCCGAAAAGCAAATAGAAAAACTAGAAAATGAACTTGATAAAATGAGGAAGGAATTTTCTCCATACGTATTTTACGATGGTGGAAAACCGATCGCATTCGGCCTTATTAAATTCTCAAAATACTCAAACTTAGAAAAACGAGAATTCAGGACGCTTAGCGAAGCGGCAGATGAGTACTATCTTGCAAATCAAATGCCAATGGAAGATAAAAAAGTGGAAAAACTCAAATTAAGGCTCGCGAAGCAGGAGGAATACCTAGAGGAACTCAAAAAAGAAGAAAAGGAATACAAGGAAAAGGGGGACTTCGTGTATGCAAATTATGAAGAAATAGAAAAAATACTTAGGATCGCTTCTAGCTCTGGAATGGGAGAAATAGAGGGGAAACTTTCAAGATACAAAGCAAAATTAAATAAAAAAGAAAAGAGTATAGAAGTTGATATTCAATAGACCTCTTCCTTATTAATCGTATAATCCTTAAGAAGGGTGATTGCCCTTTTTGGTTTATCTACTATCATAGATATTACAGTTGTTTTTCCATCCCTTGTTAGCATGTGGACATTCTGAATGTTAATGCCCTCCTTGGCTAAGATGCTTGTTACTTTACTGAGTTCGCCCGGTTTGTCTGGCAATTTTAGAACAAGCGAGGACAGTTCTGTCACATTGTATCCGGCTGCTTCCAGAACGCTCTTTCCCCTCTCTGGTTCGGAAAGGAGGAGGCTGATTATAGCTTTTCCTCCGACGACATCTACGCTTAGCGAATCTATGTTTATCTTTGCCTTCCCTAAGATATAGGAAATATCTGCTAGAAGGCCTACTTTATCGTCTGCTACGATTGTCAATGGTTTCACAACTCCACCTCGAATTAGATTTTATAGATTTGTATATAAGGTATTAGGTTTATATAAATTACGTCTGTTTTTTGTGCAAAACCACTCTCCAGAGCCACAGAAACTGCTTTTTTTCCCACCAGATTTGCTGAAGAGAAGTTTTCTAGTTCTTTTTTTAACTCTGCTGCAGTGGCTGGTTTTCCAACATAAAAACTCTTGTATGCCTTAAGGTCGAGATGGATTTTTCCGTCATCGAGCACTTTGCCGATAAGTTCTTTATCGCATGCTGCAACTATTCTTCCTTCCCTCGTGTTATGTACGTTAATGTACATAGGTACACCTCTAAATCATAATACTCCTGCGGCAGAATTAAGAAATAAAACAACCACGAACGCCACCGCAAGCAGAAATAAAATTACGAGAGTCAGACGTAATGAATTGAAGATATCATTTATGTTTTTCTCGTCGCACGTTGTCTGTTTCTGGGATGATATACCTACCTTTATTCTTCCTATGTCGTTTCTTATATCTGAAATCTTTTCGCGATGAGCGGAGAGCCCGGAGGCAGTCTGCATGAGATATGTTGATGAATTTCTGAAATCAACAGCAGAGGCTGTAAATTCGCTACCGACATCGATGCCATAATTTCTAAGCGGACGAAGCTTATCGCCGGTCTCTTCAAGCGAATCAGCCATTTTCTCGAGTCCGCTGGATAGATGGAAGAGAGAAGAATTTACACTAACGATGGTGTTTTCCAAAACACCCGCTTCCTCTTCTACATCATTAAACGTAGATTCAACGGCAGTAAATGTTTCGCACAAGCCCTCCATGCTATTCCTTATAGTTTTTTCAATTTTGTCGGTGAAATCCCATGCTACGAAGAACATTAGAAAAACTATCAATAACGCAACTCCCGTTATGAGTATCTGGCTTCCGTAAAAAATTTTTTTGATTGTCTTTTTATCTAAACCGATATCTTCGCTCCCTTCAGATTGAGATGGTTGCTTCTTTTCCTCATCCTGTGCTTTTGTCATGCACCAATCTCTACTGCGAGGTTTTTAAATTTACTTTGATTTTAGAATTATAAGTATTGGACAAGTATCGGACAAAGCCCCGTCGTCTAGTAGTGTTTGGGCAATGGTCAAGGATGTCAGGCTTTGGACCTGGCGACAGCGGTTCGAATCCGCTCGGGGCTACTTTCACTACGCGGACCCGTAGTCCAGTGCCTTACGCGGACAATGGTTAAGACGCCACTCTCACATAAACTTTTTAGGAAAAAATTTGCTCAAAAACTCCTGAAAAGTTTTGAGTGCAGTGGAGATCCCCGGTTCGAAAGCTTTGGTCTGGAGGTTAAATTATCAGCAAAGCCGTCAATCCGGGCGGGTCCATAATATAGTTCCACAGAAGATTACGAGACAGTAAAGAAAATTATTAAAATGTATCACGGATTCTGGCTGTGGGACAATGACGACCTCTAATTATTTAAAAATTTCAAGGTTATATAGGGTGTTAATATGCGCTTCCGAAGACGAAATGAAAATTGTTTTGGAGAGACTGCGCTTAATGCCAAGGACAATCAAGTTGAACATAGGTGGCTATGGTTCTTTTAGCAGAGACGAACTCATTGAACAGATAGAAAAGCATACTGAAATCGGGGATCTTGTTGTCGAGATGTATATGTCTTATCTACGTTCTTTCAAAGAGGGGGTCCGTAATAATAAATTACTGTTGTTGCAACAAGCCCATCAATCTTTGTAAGGGGTTTTTTTCATAAGTGAAGATGTGTTCCACCATTTGAGTAAAATAAATGGCGTCTTCATCGTTTTCATAAGACAGCATCTTTTTCGAAATACCATCTATTATTTTGACGCATTCGTTTTCTGGAAGTTTTTCGACGACCTTTGCAACTATATTCCTATAATTATACGCAACATGCTTACCAAATTTTTTGTTCAGGGAACGTATTGTTTCACTTATATTAATTATCACATTCCCGTCTTTTAGCCGAAGCCCCATATCAATGAGTTGAGAAATTGCATTTTCTATGTTCTTCGTTCCGATTTTGGCGAATATGTTTAAAGAGTCTATAACCGCGGGCTCGTTAAAAATTGGCATTAACTTAATAAGAATATTGCAGTTATCTTCATTTTCTGACGCTTTATCCACTGTTTCTAAGAACCGGAGTGCTGCAGATGGACGGTTGAAATCGCACATCCTTTTTGCAACAGCAACCATTTCGAGAAATGGCTTTTCCTCTCCAAAACGGGGAAGAATGTTGAGTAAGTGCTCAACTGCCTTTCCACGTGTAGCAGCATCACCTATTCCCAATATGAGCGATATTACTAAGTCTGGATTGCTTACATAGGTTTCCGTATCGCCCTCTGTTCTTCCAAAAAATTCATTTATACGTAAAGCTAGACCTAATCCCTCAATCATTATTGGAGCAGGCGGCATCTTGAATAATCCAACTTCGTTCATAATTTTTTTGCTTGGCAACGGTGGAGAGGAAGTTCGTCTCAATCGCATCTGAATAGCTTCACTCGAAAATCTCTGCTCTTTCATTTGTTACACCAATATATGTGTTCAAAAGAAACAAATTATATACCGATTAGTTCTCTCAAACCCTTTACAATTCCATGTTCTTTCTTCTGCTGAACTTCTCCCTTAACCTCTTCTTTTGCTTTTTCTTCTATTTTTTCTTCCTTTGTTTCCATTTTTTCTGTTTTTGTTTTTTCTTTAGTTCTTAGTACCTTCTTTTGCTTTTGCATTTTTCTTTTCTCTCCTTTCTTCTTTCTCTTTTCTCTCCTTTCTAATTTTTTCTCTTTTGGTTTTTTTGTATATTCTGCCGTTGCTTTGTTTAAAAGATCGAGAAAAACCGCTTCCCGGTTCGTCGGTGTAAGAATAACTACCTCTCCATATATTCCATACCGTCCTATATAGTCCCTGTGGAGAGATGCGATAAGCGGTACCGGAGATTCGAAAATTTTATCGAGCAGGCTTATAAATTTCTGGCTCTTTAATTCCATCCTTCCAATCTCATCTATTACAAAAACATCATAATTATCTACATTTGTCATAGACGGAATGGCCACACTTTCGAATGATTTTATGTCGACGTGATACTTGCTTACTTTCGGTCCTTCCGCGTCAACGCTGGCAAGAAGTGCTATCTTTCCTGTTTCGATATCTTGCACGTAGAAACCCTTTCTAGTTCCATGGTGTCTTTCCTCGGGGGTTATAAACCCACCTACCTTTAATCCTCGTTTTTTCAGCTCGTCTACGATCCTTCTCAGCAGCGTGGTTTTTCCAGATTTTGGCGCCCCGCTAACAAAAAAATTTCTCGGCATATAACATCCCAAAATTAGTAGAAAAGGAATATATAAAAATGCAATCCCAAGTTTATTTTTTTAGGGTGGAATGATAACGTTTCCAAGTTTTGTAGTAGAATAGCCACGAATAGCAACTGCAAGTTGCTCGAACTATATCACAGGTATTTCCATACTATTTTTTCTAAGCCATGATTTTCTTTCCATATGGTCTGGCATCGCCTTTGCTACAAGTCCCCAAAAACTTTTGTTATGATTTTTTATCCTTGCGTGCGCTAGTTCGTGTATTATTACATAATCAAGAATTTCTGGAGGGACGAACAAAAGCCTTGTGCTCAATGAGATTTTACCGTCCCGGCTGCAACTTCCCCATATTGTTTTGGTATTTCTCATAGAGATCGATTTTATATTGAAACCAAAGTATCTTGCATTTAATATTTTTACTCGCTGTTTAATTTCAGGTAAGAATAATTTTCCAAGTTTCTTAGCAGCACCATCTTCAGCGCAATCCGACCCGCTTGCAACTATGGTATTCCCTTCGATTCTAAGCCTCCATCTATTCCCTTGGATTATTTTTATCGCATACTCTTTTCCTAAGATGTTAAGCACGGTGCCATCAACGAGTCTAAGCTTTTTTCTCTCTTTCCACCTCCCCGTTTCAATCAGGCGAATGGAGTCTCTTTTAAGATAGTCATACATCCTAGCGCGTTCTTGTTTTGGTACCCATTTTGGAATTCTTATGACAATCTTGCCATCCTTAAACCGTGCCGTTGCGTGCCTGCCGCCATCCTTCAAAATTAGATCTATTTGATACTCCTTCCCGTTAACGTTTATCATTTCCATGTCGTTATTTCAAAGAAAGCGTTTAATTAAATTGCTATTAATGGTATATTTTATAAATTTATGTGAAGTAAAATATACATCATGGTATGCGTGAGGGAGAAAGCGAAAATAGAACTGATAGAAAGTCCGGAAGAGATAGAGAAATTTGACAAGGGCTCGTGGAGCATATTTCATAATAGCAACCTAATAATACGCCCAGGCAGTATAACTAAAGTGACATCAGAAGCATACTGGGCGTGGGGAATAAAACTTACTGAAAAAAACCGTGAATGGCTAAAAAAACACGCAGAAACTTTCTATATTAAAAATCTTTTAGTCGGCGCGCCATATTTCAAGGCCGAGCGGATGGACCGGCTTGTCACCACTCCTTTCCGTGCCCTTGTTGAAGATGAAATGGCCCGAGCGATTGGAAATATAGCAAAAGAAATCCTTAAGGCGCTGGACGATGGTAAGAGGTTATTTAAAATTTGTGATATAGGCGCTCATACCGGAGGAGTTACAACGACATTGATAGGGATTTTACGCGATTGTTACGAGAAAGTTATTGACAGATGCAAATTTTACCTCGTAGAAACCTCTCCTGAAAAAATGAAACACGCAGGCGATAACCTAGAAATGTTTGGTGTAAAAAATCGTTCTTTAGCGATAGAAAATGATGAGCCATATCTTGCGGAAAAACCAGATAAAACGTTCGATATAATCCTGTCGCTTTCCTATTTCCATCACAAACCGTTTTCCGACCATCTTAAAGAAATAAGAAGAACGCTTAAAGATGATGGTGCTCTTATAATCGGGGATTGGCATTCCCCCCTTTCTCAACACCCGATACACATATACGATTTATTAAAGCAGCTTGACGCACCAGACGAGATACTTGATAGTTTTGTTAAATATTTCAGACTTGATCTACTCGAAGAAGAGAAGGTCATCAATTCTTTAAGTCAGGCCGAACAAAAGGCATTAGAAGACCATAAGGAGCACTGGCTTGAAGTAGCAGATATAATGAGAAGGAAGGAGTGGCGCGGAAAGAGGCCGAGGTTGTGGCTCCTGGACGCGAAGGATACGAGCGCACAGAGAATAAAAAAACTTAATGACGCTGGCTTTGAGACCGATTTAGATAAAATAAAGTCAGCATTTCCAGCAGCAAAGCTTAGAGAATTACCAAGAAGAATATTGAAGAATTCTGATTTTGCAGTCGTGATGGCGGCGATTAAGAAGAAGGATTGCATTTCGGGGTAAGGTATGAAATTGATAAGCTCTATAGACGAGCTTAAGGAAATGGATAATTTTCTTAGCGGTCTAACAGAAGAATTTATTACTCCTCTAGGCAGTGTTTTTAGGGTTGTCTGTCAAGCATTGAAAAATTGGGGAATCGAGGTTACAGATGAAAATATAAATTGGATAAAAGAACGCTCTAAACAAGGCTATATAAAAGAATGGGAATCGAGTAGTGAGAAAGTACATGATATCATAAGCGAAGCGATTGTTGATGTTGGTCTTGGCGAGGGTAATAAAAGTCTTAACACTCTTTTGGCAATGACAATAAGAGAGATATTAAGAGGTTGGGAAAGCCAAAATCCAAAAAGAGAATTTTTTATCTGTGATATAGGCGCTGGCACTGGGACTACAACAATTTCAATCCACAATCGTTTACTTGAGGACAGCGAAACTGCTCCTCTGATACAGCGCGTCTACTGGTATCTCATAGAACCTTCACCTAAAGCGATTAATGAGGCTCACAAAAATCTGAAAGAAATTGGATTAAGTAAATACCAATGCATACCGGAGTTTGATGATGAGTATTACTCATTTTCAAAAAATGAAAAATTATTTGATCTTGTTGTATCGAATGCAGTTTTTCATCACAAATCCTTTCCAGATTATCTGTCCGGTATTCATAGAATACTTGCTGAAGATGGCGTCCTTGTATTTGGTGACTGGTACTCAATAACATGGTATCAGCCCCATACCGTAGTTAATTTAATTGAAGATATAGGAAACCTAAGCGGATTAAATGGAGAGCAGATTGCAAGGGAATTTAGGGAATTTTTCGATTTGACTCCGAGAGAAGTAGAAGATTTTACAAAATCGTTCGATAAAGGAGAGCAAATGGCAAATCGAAAAGTAGAAGAATACAAAAAAGCTCTTGCTGAAAGATTGAAACGATACAACGAGGAATTAGGGAAGAAACCGACTGACAAGGGCGCACTTCGACAATATATTCTAGAAGCATACGAACCACTGAACGATAGATTAGAAAAATTAAGCGCGCATGGCTTTGAAATAGATATAACTAAACTAAAAGAGACGCATAAAGGATTTAGGTTCCTTGATAAAAATATTAAAAGGCTTTATCCAGACAGTTATGGCAACCTTGCTTGCGTTGTAGCCGCAGCAAAAAAATAAGCATAAAAACATTAACGTACATAATAGGATGGGGTTGATGCTGTGCGGTTTAACATAATAATCGCAATTTTTCTGATTTTAGCAACGCTATATTCTGCCGGTGATGTTGAAATAAACAGGCCATGGAACGAGGGAACACTTTGGGAACACGGAAATTCTTATATAAGCGACATCCCGCTAATCGGTGTGGTATATAATCCTTGCATAATGAGCAAGCCCCTTTTAGATATGGACCTTCAGGCAGTGAAATTGCTTAATATATCTGATGACGCAGTGGAAAAGAAGGTTAGTGATGCATACACCTATTCAAGATTATATACAGGCGCTGCTTCTGAGATGTGCGACAGATGTAATGCTTATTATATCTCCGTAGGGCCGCTGCCGGTTATTGTTATTGATCGGGATTCCCTAGAATGGAGATTTGTTGAATTTGAAGATATTCACTGTGTTTATTACGCATTATCTTTTGAAGAACAAAGGAAAAATTGGAAATCAGCGATGGACAACGCGCTTGATGCGCTTGAACTCAGTATTGAAAAATCAGACGAAAAGGTAGAAAAGGCGAGAGAGGTATTTTCTGATTTGGAGCATGCTGGAATATGCGATGAAGATTATAGATGGAAACCAAACGATGCATGCAGTAATCTTTCCGTAGCAGTTGCAATAGTAAATAACGGTACGCTCGAAGGATCTTACGGAAAGATAAATATCCTGCATAACTATTACCATATATTGAATGATCAATTATGGAACGACCTTCCCAATACAACCCTTTACTATCCGATGATGGAGTTAGTTTGGGGCAGAGATGGAATATTAGAGACTTATGATGCTCTTATTAAGGCAGGAGAGGATGCAAAAATCGAAGCAGTAGATATTTACAATAGATATAAGTATGATGTAGAGAATGTCAAAGAATCGGTAGATAAAGGGTATTCTGATTTAAAGAAAGAACAACTTGAAAAAATAGACGTTCCTGTAGCTCAAGAAGAAGAGATAAATCTACTGAGCCGAGGAACTATTGCAGAACGATATGAAATATTAACAGATGAGAAGGAGAATGCTGAGAAACTTTATGAATACTCTAAGCATGTGTTTTCTGATAAGGAGATGGAAGGCTATCTTAAATATTCAACCATGAACATGTCTGCTGCAAAGGAAAGATACGAATTCTTAGAGCAGGCAATGGACCTTCTCCTTGAGGATGCACGCAAAGTAGTCGAAGACGCACGACGCGAAGCGCAAGAGAAAATAAACTCAGCAGAATCCCGTGAGTCTGTTATGGGAAGTGCAGGAAAAGAGATGCTTAAAAATGCAAAAAACGAATTCGAAAAAGGAGAGCAGGCAACATCTCTTGGCTCCAAATATAGTTATTATATAAAGGCTGCTCAGTTTGCATCTGCTGCTGTTTTAGAAAAATCCTTTGAACAGGAAGCCGATATTCAAGTAAGGATAACGGAAATCGAAGATCTTCTTAAAAGGGCGGAGCAAGACGGGATAAATGTCGCAAGTGAAAGAGCAGAACTTGAAATGCTTTCGAACAACAGGGACATTCCGAATATTCTCTCCAGATTGGATTCGCTTAAAAAAAGAATAATTGAAAAGGCAAGTATAGTGTACGGCGACCTTGAAAATCAGCATACGCAACTCTTAGAAAGATTGGAGCTTGCAGGGGCTGAAGACCTTCTCGAAGAAATGCGCGAGGCGGAGGCAGGGTTATTTGTAGATGGAAAAATAGATTATGAAAAGGCTCTCGGAAAACTCAGGTGGCTACGCTCAAAATACGACTCGATTGAAGAAAAACTTGAGGAAGACCTAGATGCATTGAACAAACTAGTTGCAAATTCAATAATTACAGACACCTCTCTCATTATTGATAAGGTAAAGATAGATGAGCCAACAAAGTTCTCACTTAATATCCTACTCAGAAATACAAAAGATTATTCCGGCGAAGATGTGACTGTGTCTGTTGATATAAGCGAAAAATTCAATTTCGGGTATTCGGACATCACCGAAGGTAGAGAAGATATTAGCGGATTGCAAGCACAGGCCAACAGATTATTGATAACCTTAAAATCCATAGGGCCTTACGAAACAAAATCCATAACATTTGAAAAATCCGAGGTTTTGGCGAGAAGACTTAGCGAGACAAAAAGCGGGGTTGGGCTTGGAGACGGTTCTGCGCGTGTTGCGGAAAAAACAGTCTTCGACCTTTTGGTGGATGACGCTTATGTGGAGGTGCCAGAGAGCAGCGCTGCTAGTGTAACTATAGACGGTTTAAGCGCAAGTCGGCCGCTTTCAAAGGGGGTACATGCCCTGAACAGAACATATATTTTGGAAGACGCTTACGAGGAAGAAAGAGAACCTATAATAGCAGCCATGCCAACCGGTAGGGGAGTGGTAGTTACCCACTCTATAACAATAACACCACACATAGACCTGGACAGCGTTCCTGTCTTTATAGATTTTGGTGGCAGACAGCACATCTCTGATATTTCCGTAGAATGCGGGCAGTACGATTGCAAAGTGGGCAACAACAGGATTGATATTTTTAATCTTATGAAAGATTCGCCTGTTACGATGACTGTTAGTTATTCGATAAGCAATCTCAGCAGCTATGTAGACGACGAATTGAAAAGATACGAAAACAGCACAACCGAACCTGAGATAGTCGCCCTTCTAAATGAGGCAAAGACTCTTGCCGGAGCCGGAAATTATCAAGCAGCATTACAGAAAATAGAGGAACTAAAGAAGAAAAATTCAGAATTGGAAAAGAGCAAGTCAAAGCTCATGCGTGAATACTCTGAATTGATGAGGTCCATTAATCGGGAGCTTGCTGATCTTGATTCTGCTATTAATAAAGCAGAGCAGTTAAACGTAAGCAACTCTTCGCTTATAGACAGATTCAAAGCAAGGAAAACACAGCTTTCTGACTTAATCAAACAATACGGCAATATAAGTTCATCTACCTCTATCTCAGAGCTAGAGGAAGCGATAGAACAGATTAAGAAAATCGATGAGAAATGGTTGGGAAAGGAGATATCTTCTTTCAAAAATGACGCTGTGAAACAGTTGAACAACTATAGAAAGAACCTTGCTGGGTTTGAAAATGATAGCGCGAATGATTTACTCGAGCTTCTTGAACACGACATAAACGTTCTTGCGGCTACCGAAAAGGCAGAAAGCGCAGTACAAGTGTTGGCAGACTTAAAAACACTGGAAGAGACGTGCAATCAACTTGAAGAATCTATCAGAGCACAAAAGGAAGAACTAGGACTACTCTTCCAGTCTCTTAAGGAGGACGCAGAAGAAATACTTTCGATTTATTCGCGAGAGTCTAAAAATGCAAAGGGAACATCAGCAGAACAACTCTTTACAATAAACGAAAATTCGGTAAGCAGATTGATTTCAAGCATTCAAAATGAAATCGCAACAAAAGATATACCATACATAAAAAATAAACTGAAGGAATTGGAAAAAATGAAAGATGGCATGGAGAAGATACTAAACGCAGAGAAAAACCAGGCCGAAGAAAAGTTGGCGGGTATAAAGAGTGTTTTTTCGGAGAAAAAAGACTATATATCAGAAAATGATAGAAATGTTATAGCGGATGAGATAGTCCAGATGGAGCAACTTATAGGCGCCGGCCAGAATGCAAACGCACTGCGAAAAGGAGATACTATAATAGCAAAGATAAACAGCGCTCAAAAGGGAAGTAACAATTTTGCTCTCCTTCTGCTCGCGTCCGTTCTTGTAGTAGTAATAGCGATAATATACATAATAAAGCAACAGCATGAAAAGAAGCCGAAGATAAAAATACTAAAGGATGATGCAAGCGAAGAAAAGTAAATTCGTCATATTTTTATATCTTCTCTTTCTAGTTTAAGTTATCCCATGCATAAAAGGTGTAACCATGAACCTCGATTTTAACAAGATTAAGGCAGGAATGACCCTTCCTGTAACAATTGGTTTGGTAGTCATCGTTGGAGGATTTTTTATAACTCTTCTGCTTGGTTTATTAAGCGACCAACCAACAATACAAACCGTGCTCGAAATTTTAAGAAATTTTGGAAATATCGTCCTGTCTGTTTTAAGCCACATCTTCTTTCTTGTCCTTTTCGTTTGGGCTGGGTACAGAACGGCAAGAAGATATAGGGGAGATGTAGTGGAAGCAGGAATCGCTGGTGCACTTTCATACGCAGTTCTAGCCTTAATAAATCTATTTTTTGATTTGCTGAACGCAGTTCTGCAGATAACAGGTATACTCGGCGTTGCTCCGATTGGAGGGATAAGCGGTAGCGCATACGAAGATGTAGTCATTTCTCTGTTAGGAAATACCTTTTCCGGACCTGCTGGAATTGCAGCTCTCCTATGTTGCGGCTTTGGCAGAATACCAATTGGTATGCTGGCAAATTTCCTCGTAGGTTCTATAGGAGGTCTAATAGGAAGTCCATCCAAGGCGGCATAGATAACATCAAGTTAATGTAAATAGTAAAATAGGTAAACTGTAGATACTTCGATAAGCTCTATCTTTTTATTTGTTTTGTCAGAAATAGTTAAGCTCTGACAGGATTTATCTCTGAATAAATTCTTTTCACAATAAACTTTTTTTAGGTGAATATAATGGCGATTAAGAAAATAATGAAGAGAGACGGGAAAATTGTTGATTTCGATAGAGAGAAGATAGTTAATGCAATCTTTAAGGCTGCACAATCCGTCGGAGGAAGCGATAGAAAAGAGGCCGAGAGGGTTGCTGATTTTGCCATACAACTTTTAAACGAAAAATATAAAGAAGAAATCCCAACCGTAGAAGATATCCAAGATATCGTAGAGAAAGCGCTTATAGAAAAAGGTCACGCAACAACTGCAAAATCGTACATAATTTATCGACATAGAAAAAACGTCGAGAGAGAAATGAAAAAAATTCTTGGTGTGAGCGACGATTTGAAACTCCCGCTTAATTCCATACAGGTTCTCGAAAGAAGATATCTTCTCAAGGACAATACGGGAAAGGTCATAGAAACCCCAAGCCAGTTATTTCACAGGGTAGCAAGGTTTATAGCATCAAATGAAACTAGATACGGAGCCGATGAAAAGACGGTTCAGTACTACGAGCAGGCTTTCTATCAAATAATGACGAACTTTGAATTCTTGCCCAATTCTCCGACGCTGATGAACGCAGGAACAGATCTTGGTCAGCTTGCCGCATGCTTCGTCCTTCCTGTGTACGATGATATTCCAGCAATATTTGACGCTGTTAAGTATACTGCAATAATTCACAAGAGTGGTGGCGGTACGGGCTTCTCGTTTTCGCGCTTAAGGCCAAAAGGGGACTTCGTGAAAAGCACTGCGGGTGTGGCTTCCGGTCCATTATCCTTTATGCGAATATTCGATGTAGCCACCGAAGTCGTAAAGCAGGGTGGTAAACGACGCGGTGCGAACATGGGTGTTCTTGCCGTATCCCATCCGGATATCGAAGATTTCATAGGCATAAAACAGACCCCCGGTATTCTGGAAAATTTTAACATCAGCGTAGCGGTTGACGATAAATTCATGGGGGCCGTAGAGAAAAATGAAGAGTACGCCCTCATAAATCCGAGAAATGGAGAGGTAGTAAGAAAGATAAACGCAAGAAGCTTATTCAAGCTTATTGCATACAGCGCATGGAAGTCCGGGGAACCAGGTCTTCTTTACATCGACACCATAAACAGAGCGAATCCAACTCCGAAATTCCCGATAACTGCGACGAATCCATGTGGCGAAGTTCCTATGCCTGATTATGAATCATGTAACCTCGGAAGCATAAACCTTGAGAAATTCGTCGATATGGATTGGACGAAAGGCAACTGGAGGAAGAAAATCAACTGGGATAGATTAAGATATGTAGTTCGTCTTGCTGTTCAGTTCCTTGACAATGTAATCGATCTGAACAAATATCCCATTCCAGAAATAAAAGAAAGAAGTCATTACCACAGAAGAATGGGGCTTGGCGTCATGGGCTTCGCAAAAATGCTAGTAAAAATAGGTGTGAGATATGACTCACCAGAAGCCATCGAGATTGCAGAGGAAACGATGAAATTTATAACAAATGAAGCAAGAAAGATGAGCCACGAACTCGGAAGGGCTAGGGGCTCATTCCCTGGTTTTAAAGACAGCATCTGGGCAAATAAATACGATGCCATGAGAAATGCAACCGTGACCTCTATCGCACCAACCGGAACCATATCTATGATAGCAAACACATCGAGTGGTATAGAACCGATGTTTGCACTTGCTTATATAAAAAATGTTATGGATGGAACAAAACTTTATTATTCGGATGAAGTTTTTGAGCATGTTCTTAAAATCAGAGGACTTTATACACCCGAACTAATGCAAGAGGTTATAGACAACGGAAGCATACAGCACATGGAAGAAATACCGAAAGAACTCAAGAATGTATTTGTAGTTGCTTACGATATTAAGCCAGAGGATCATGTGAAGATGCAAGCCGCGTTCCAAAAATACACAGACCTTGCTGTAAGTAAGACGATAAATCTGCCGGCTGAGGCATCGGTCGAAGATGTGGAGAGCGCTTACATACAAGCGTGGAAGCTTGGCTGCAAAGGTATAACGATATACAGGGAGGGGAGCAGGGGAATTGGGGTTCTTTCAAAAGTTAAGAAATCTGAAAAGCCAAAGCCTTCAGAAAGCGAGACTCTTCCAGTAAGACCAAAAGAAAGTCTTGATGAAAAACTTCAAAAAGTCGCGGCAATAAATAAATAACAATACTGTTAAATCAAATTTAGAGGAAAAATTGTAGGGAGGTTTTGATATGAAGATTACAGTAAGCATCATAAAGGCAGATATTGGTGGGTATCCTGGGCATTGCTCCGTGCACCCAAGGCTTAGAGAACTTGCCTCTCATCAACTTGAATCTGCAAAAAGAAACGGCCTTCTTATAGATTATTTTGTTGCGATGTGCGGGGATGACTTAGAGTTGATCATGACGCACACAAAAGGAGAAGACAGCAGAGAAGTACATCAACTCGCATGGAACACATTTAAGGAATGCGCTAAATTAGCGAGCGAACTCAAGTTATATGGTGCCGGGCAGGATCTTTTGGTCGATGCCTTTTCTGGCAACGTAAGGGGACTGGGTCCGGGAGTCGCTGAAATGGAATTTACAGAGAGAAAGGCAGAACCAATAGTATGCATTCTAATGGATAAAACGGATCCCGGTGCGTTTAATCTTCCCATATTCAAAATGTTTGCAGATCCATTCAACACCGCAGGGCTAGTTATAGACCCGAGCATGCATAATGGATTCAAATTTGAGATACTCGATATTTATAATAACAAAAAGGTTATCCTAGAGACACCGAGCGAACTTTACGACCTCCTAGCGTTAATCGGAGCAAAGAGCAAATATGTCATAAAACGCGTTTATCCGAAAGATGGCGGAAAGCTTCCTGCGAATGAGCCAGTTGCAGTTGTAAGTAGCGAGAAACTCTACCAGATAGCAGGTGAGTACGTTGGAAAGGATGACCCAGTCGGGATTGTAAGAGCACAATCAGGCCTCCCGGCGCTTGGCGAGGTTCTTGAACCATTTTCCTTCCCGCATTTAGTTGCAGGGTGGATGCGAGGTTCTCACAACGGTCCGCTTATGCCAGTTTCGATGGAAGACGCAACACCATCAAGGTTCGATGGTCCGCCAAGAGTTGTGGCCCTGGGTTTTCAACTCGCAAATGGAAAGCTTATCGGACCAGTGGACTTATTGAAGGACAAGGCATTCGATGAAGCAAGGAAGAAGGCAAACAAAATAGCAAACTACATGAGAAGACATGGTCCTTTCGAACCGCACAGGCTTTCACCGGATGAAATGGAGTACACCACACTTCCAAAAGTTCTCGAAAAGCTCAAGGGCAGATTTAAGAATATATAGGGCATTCTATGGGAATTTATAAAGAACCATTCTTTTTCATCATTATCTTTTTCTTTGTCGTATTCGTTCTCTTTCTATACACGCAATTTAATATCAACAAAAAACAAATAACTATTATCAACAGCAAAGGGGAAAGTATAACTGTAACCGTAGAACTAGCAAACAACCCGATAAAGCGAGCCAGGGGTTTGATGTTCAGGTCGGCACTCGATGAAAACGAGGGGATGCTTTTTATATTCGATAGGCCTGGAAGATACGGTTTTTGGATGTTTAATACAACCATTCCGCTCGATGCCATATTCTTTGATGAAAATGGCACGGTTGTTGATATCATAACAATGGAACCCTGCACTACAATAAACTGCCCCGTCTATACGCCTACTTCTGAGGCACTCTATGTGTTAGAAGTAAATCGAGGTTTTTCTGTTGCAAATAAAATAGAACTAGGTAAAAGCAGACTCGTTATAGAATAAGAAATTAGATACGGCAAGGACAAATTTGCAAAAATTTGTCCTGTTCGGAAATTCGATAGAATTTACGATACAAAAACAAAACAAATAAAATTATTATCTTTTTATTTAGTAATCGCTTCTGCTTACTTGCGGAGCGTATCAGGCAATCCAAGTGGAACCTAGATGGTAGGGAAAAGTCCTAGATATAGGCGCCATCTGTTCGAGGGCTTAACGCCTCTACGGCTGTTCCAAAAAACCGCATGCTAGTACAGGGGATACGTAACAGCATCCGGTTTATAGCCAGCCGCAAGCGTTAAGTACTTCACCAGGCCTTTACAGTTTCGATGTTTGGAACAAATCCTCCGTGAGGATTAGATTTGGCTATGCATCGGACAGTAAAGGTCGGTTGCTTGGGCCCCAGCATACGCTTCGCTTTATCTTATTTTTTCCGCGTTTTATTTTTACCATTTTATTCTTTCAAGTTTTTTTACTTGTTTTTCGTTTAATTCCATCATTTTATTAGCCATAGCTATCATATCATTCCAACTTCCTTCAAAAGCATCAACTGGAAACGCAAGTGAAATTGTCCCTTGCATTTCTATATTAGCCCTATCTTTCTGAATGCCTTGTATCCCTCCTCTTTTTACACCCGCCTTTCTCATTTTTGTAAGAAAGTCTATTGCGGCAGGCATATCCTTTGCTGCCACATGCAATATGAACGGTTCTACTTTGAACCAGAGTGGAAGTCTTCCGGTATAATTGGCTAGCGCAAGCTCTACTTCTTCTTCGCTGACTCTCCTATGCCATTTCTGATAAAAAGTAGATGTCTTTTTGGTTTTTGCTACATCAAACCCAAGAAGGACGATACGGCCGTAACAGGAAGAAATTGTCACCAGGTCTTTGTTTTCATTTATTTTTTTGAGCAGAGGAATTATCTTTTCATCAACCTTTCCTTCGCTTATTGCCTCTTCAAGGAGTTTAATCCTGGTGTTCCTAAAACTATCCCACATACTATACCTCTGCGAAATTTTTGAGTATGACCTCACCATTTTCAGTATGCCATACCTCTGGATGAAATTGAACTCCAAAGACTGGTCTTCTTCTGTGAGCAAACGCTTCTATTTTACATGTCTCTGAGTGGGCAAGGATATCAAAATCTTCTGGAAGCTCCTTTACTTCGTCAAAATGGGAGACCCACGCCCTAAATCTGCGAGGAATCTCCTTCAGTATTTTATCTTCATTGTCTACTGTTATCTCGCATATACCATACTCGGCACTTCTTCCTTTCTCAACTTTTCCGCCCCAAACATGCGCTATCATCTGATGGCCGTAGCATATACCAAGAAGCGGATTTGCTATCTCTTCTGCTTTCACCTTCTCGCTTACCACCCTAGCAAGGCTTGTTTTATCAGTTAAAACAGAGCTCGGGCCTCCAGAAAGTACTATTCTCTCTGCCTTTTCTATAATCGCTCTCACTGAATCGTATTTTTCCCTTGCATTTATTATTTCTGTATCCTTGTTCATATCTCTAAAATTTCTCTTTATAAGATGAGTATACTGCGAGCCAGCGTCTATTATTACTATCATGCTATCATCCTTTTATTATCCTTTCAAAAATTCAATTCAAAACTTTATCCTTATAAATTATGAGGGATAAGAGAAGAAAGATTATAAAAGAATACAAACTCAGTATAAGAAAAAGATAAAATTATTGATTGACTAAGAATTACTGCTCTTCAACATTTCGATTCGATTTTTTTAATCCTTTGTTCGACGAGTTTTCTTATATTTTGAGGAAGCTCGCGGCCATCTTCAGTTTTATAACCAAGAAGGGCTTTTAGTAATCCAGGCGAGGTTGTAGTGTTTATTGCTGTTTCTATGAGCTGTTCATCTTTCGAATCGTAAACAATCTCAATAAGACGAGTAAGACATTTCATAAATTCCTCGTATTCCGAAGGTGTGTCTTTTCTATTCTTTATCAAGGTTTCTAAGAGGCAGGTTCTCTCGGAAAGTAGCTCCGCTCCTTTTCTTCTTACCTCTGGTTTGCGGTTGTTTATCATTTTAACAATATCTTTAAAATTTTCAATTTTCATACCCATAGTTATCAGTTATGCAATAAGTGTGAGAATGTTTTTAAATTTACTCTTATGAATAAACACAAACATTTCATACCTGTAGTGTAGTCTGTTTTCCTTGTAGAATGTCTTTTATGAGTGTTCCCGCTTCTATGAATCTTGATATATTTAATCTAAAATTTGGTGCTACATACTCTAATGCATCTCTAAAGGCAGAAAATTCGAGCGGTTTTTGTTGCATTGCAGCGCGGACGTTTTCGCGTACATTAAAAACACCCAGCGGAATGTATCCAGTATGTGCTTCCCTAAGAACCACCGCGCCTGCTTGTTCTTTTTTCTGTGCAAGTCCCTCTAACACAGCCATCTTGCATGAATAGTAGCATCCACCTACAGAAGAGTATTCCTTCTTTCCGCGATTTGTCTCAAAGTCTGAAAATACCACTTCTTCGTTTCCCATAACATGCACAAATCCTTCTATCCATTCGTATTGCCAAGCAGTAGGTAATAGTATTACTGCATAATAATTGTTTAAACTGTAGAATTCGTGTACTCGGTAATTATCTATCACCTCGTTATGTCTAACTTGTTCAAGAAGATAATTCGCAAGAATCATGTCGCATGCAGTTATCGACCATCGGGTTGGCACTAACTTTCTGTTTTTTTCTATGCCAGTCGTTCCTGTCGAAAATGCCTTCTGAAGTTGAGAAAACAACACCCCTTTTTCATAAAGCTCAACAATTGCATCGCTGGATTTTAGGTCTGTGTCATAATACACCTTTTCTAGGCGTTTGTCCCATTTCGGATTACCTATTTCAAATTTTTCAAGTATTGCGCTTGGGCCATAAGGTGCATGCTCTTCATTCAAAGCAAAACCACATGGGACGGTTCTAAATTCTGCTTCACTTTCTATAGAAGAATTTGAAAGCGAGATCTCCTGTAGTTTTTCCACTAGTTTATTTCTAAGGTCGTTTATTTTGACGGTCTGTTTTCCTCGTATGAGGCTAAGTCTAAAATTTACTATATCCGTAGCCTCCTTGTTGGTCTTAATCCACATCTCAGGGGTATCAAGCATAGATGTATCTCCGTGTTGTGGTGTAAGCATTGGTCCAACGAAGACGTTCGGATAGTTATAGGAACCAATAAAAATAGATGGAGGACTGCTTCCCTCCACATTCTTTCCTATGTTTATAGATTTAAGATGCATTTTTGAAGTAAGCTTCTTAAGATAATGGCCCTTGAGCATAAAGAATCACTTACTCATAAACAGGTATGCAGAAATTATCGTCGCACTTATTTTTACAGGTGTATTCTCTTGATTTCGTTCCTTCACCATAGCAGTAATATTCAATCAATGTTTTATCCCCTATACAACTATCTTTATACGTATCGTTTTTGTTTGCGAATGTTATTTCCCCTGGATGCAGCGGGTCGTCCCCATCATCTGTTTCGATACATTTACTTCTTGTGCATCTTCCTTCATCCTCTATGCATTTATAGCCCGTGCCGCAATAAAGCTCTTCGTAGTACCCACTTCCATTCTCTGCGCACATCCATTCTTTTACCGTTCCTTCATCCACGCAACTATCATACTCGTCTAGCACCGTATTAATTCCCTTTACAACAATTATGTGCCCCTTAACCGTAATATTATTTCCAGATGTTTTTGTGCATATATAATCCATCGGCTTGCATGCACCATTTCTACAATCGTATCCAGGTGGGCATTCTATATTTACTCCTTTAACAGAATCGTTTTTGCAGTAGTATTTCTTTACTACGGTAGCAATAACACATTCATCTTTATACACTCTATCGCGAAAGCGCACTTCGTTCTGCGTATAAATATCATACTCGTTTTCTTTCGGTCCGATGCACGCGCTCAAATTCTCAGTAGTATTCCTGATAGAGGTAACATTCAAAGAACTTTCATTTTGTCGATTACTATTCTGTTCTCCCGTTATTTTTGTTGTTTCATTTTCCAATACACTTTCGTTTGTTTGGTTTTGCTGTATCAAATTCTCTTCCAAACTTTGCCTTTGTTCGTCTTCATGATTATACGGTGTTGCACATCCGATGCACGGCTGTTGTTGGTAGGTATCTGCCGTTTCATTCTTTACGGCTGATGTATTACTTTCTATACAACCGAAAAGAAAAGAGATTAATAGGAGAAGCAATAGAATGCGCATTATCGCACCTATCCTATTCGAGTAGCAAATGATTCGAATTTTTTCTTTTTCAAGGCCATCATTACTCCTTGTGCTGCGACCTTATCTCTGACAAGCGCAATGCAGCAACCCCCTCCACCGCCACCAGTCAATTTTGCGCCCAGTGCACCGGCATCGAGCATTATTTTTACCATCTCGTCGTTTAATTCATCCGAAACACCTATCTCAGAAAGAAGAATCTGATTTTCGTTCATAAGTTTTCCAAGCTCTTCTACCTTTCCTTTCTCGATTGCATTTTTTCCTCTAAAAACAAGATCCGAAATCTGATCCATAAGGTGCGTCCATTGAAATTCGTCTTCCTCCTTGAATTTTTTTACTTTTTCTATCATCTTTCGCGTTGCGCTCAGTTTTCCAGTGAATCCGATTACGATATCAAGTTGCTTTCCAGGATTTAGCTTCTCGAAAAAACTCTCTCCCCTGCCCTTTCTAAATAATATTATGCCGCCATAAGTTGCCATAACGTTATCTATACCGGATGGATTACCATGGAATGCTTTCTCTCCCTCATATGCATATCTGTTTACTTCTTCATCAGTCAACACAATACCTTTCTCTTCTGCAACCGCCCTAACAAGTCCTACACAAAATGCCGCCGAAGATCCCAAGCCGCCATAGGTTGGGAGGTCTCCTTCTAAATAGACATCGTACTTATCCTTTACGCCCATAGCATCGAGTACTTTTTGGATGGCGTCTAAGCTTAGCTCTGGAACAACCTTTTGTTTTGTTATTATACTATTCTTCTCAGCCTTTCTTATTTCAACAATCGCTGAATTCTGTATACCTGCTGCAATTGCAGGAGCGCCATGGACTACAAAATGTTCTCCGAAAATTATTACTTTTCCTTTTCCAACCCCTCTTCCCATAGAGATTACCCTTTTGGAATTCTTCCTCTTGGTTTTTTTACCTTTAACTCTGGATGCGCAAGAGTGAGCATTTTAACGTTTGCATGAGGCGAATAATCAAGTGCCTCAAGCGATTTCACAATGAGATACGCATTCTTTGTTCTGTCATCCCCCATCTTCGTTGCTAATTTATCAAGCAAGTCCGCAGCATTCTTGAATGATTTTCTTCCTTCTCCTACGCCGATTTCTTCTCTTTCACCGCAGAAGTAAAATGCCTTTCTTACTGCAGTTTCTACTATGCCGGATAGGATGGCAGATACCTCCCAGTCTTTTACATCTTCAAGTGTTAGTTTTTTTATTACAACCCATTCTCCATATCTTCCGATGAAAACTATCTGGTTCTCGATGGTTTCGTTCTCTGGTTTTAGATTTGAGGAGGCTTCAGGAAGAATAGGAATACCTGCGTTTGCGAATACCCTATTGAAAAAATAACTCTCTGCAGCACTTATAAGTAGCTCGTTGTCTAGAGTATCTTCTAACTGGCTTCGTATTGGATTTTCTCTTATATACCTTGCAATAGAAGACAAACTGTTTCCTGCTTTTGATGCGATATCATCTATTTTCTTGCAGTCTATTCCAGACAACTCGTATGCAAACGGTTCTATTTTTTTTACTATTTCGCATAGCACGCCAGCAGTGTCTCTTTCTGTTGCATTTTTGAGATTATATCTTACGCTCAGATCTAATCCCTTGTATTTTCCTACAAATACTAATTCTTCTTCCCCTATCATGTTCTCAGTTTTCATATGCCAAGGCAAATTTTTAAATAAATGGTTTTAATTGTTTAAACCTAATAGTATAGCCAGCATAACAGGCTCCTGTAGCTCAGAGCTTTGAACGTGCTTCATAATTTGCACATCAAAGCGTGCAATGGTAGAGCGCGTGCTTGGTAATAGTATCCGAAAAGCACGAGGTCGCGAGTTCGATCCTCGCCGGGGGCTATTTATCTAATCAATGACACCCTTTCCATTTAGATAAGAACGAAGCAATTTTGTAGTTTTAATATATGTTTTCGAAAACCTTATTCTTATTTTTTCATTTTCCTTCCTTTTGTAAATGACATTTAGTCTTACATCTTTTCCCATGTGTTTTTTGATTTCATCCCATGTCTTCTCATTTTTTATGAGAATTTCAAATTCCTCTTCTACATCTCTTCCTGAGGAGATGGTATCCAATGCTTTTATTAAACCAAAGTAAAATGCCTTTCCAAGCTCATTTCCATATTTTTCCTTGTCTAACCCGTACTCTCTTACGAAGAATGCGGAGCGAAGCGCTCTCTGATTAAAGAATCCAAATGGCATATCAAAAAAGATATGAGAACAACTTTTTATGTCGTCTATGTCAGCATTCGGGTTCACGTACTTTATAACATCCTTTCTGCTCTCGGATTTTATTACAACACCTTCTTTTTTTGCCTTATTTATATTATTCACAAGTCGCTCCATGCTTTCAAAGTCATCTACTTTAAACCTTCCTAAAACAGGAACGCACTCAATGTTGTATTTTTTGAGTAGTTCGTACTTCGTCTTGCACGGAAGATATGTATTATTACCGCCATCGATATCAAAGATGAAAAGTTTTACATCAAATTCATCAGTTGGTCGAGTGTACGGTGTATTTCCTATCATTTCGCCGCATAAAGTGTAGTCTGAATGATCATCAAAAAAATTTTCAAACTTCATCTCTTGAATTTTTTCTGTGACAAAAGGATCTAAGAACCCACCTCTACTGAACGCATAAATTTTTTTATCTATTTTTGCTATCCTTACGTTAAATCCATCTATCTTCTCTTCAAAATAAACGAAGTCCTCGTGGATATTTCTTTTAATACCCGCTCTAAGCGTAAATATCCTCTTTATATGTGGAAATCCCCAAATAACCTTTTGACCTGGCGCTACCACGGTGCCTCGTTCTATCCATTTGAAACGGCTCTTGAAACGGACATACTCTATCTCTTCTTTCAAAAATTCTGCCCTTCCCTTATTTATCGCGTTCTTTATAAGGTTATTATCTATCTTACCAAGGGACATTTTTCAACCCCGCGCGGTTCGCGATGAAGTTTGTAAGAGGATGTAATATCACAGTTAGCGATAAAAAGAAAAGTATATTAAATGGGTCGTAGAGTGAGATGTTAGCATATGGATAAACAAAAGCAAGTGCGAATACGATGAACATTATACTGTCTAGGAAGAATGGTTTTCCGGAATCAACATCAGCTCTTCTTTTAACAAAACTACCGAATGCGTCACCCACCATGGTTCCAAGAGAAAGCATGAGCGCACCAATTATTTGAGTTTTTACACTGTCGAAAAAAACAAGCGGATAGAAAGACGCTACTATTAAACCCGCGAGCGTTCCGCCAAATATTCCGGCAAAGAAACCACGTATCGTCTTACTATCTCCAAACACTCTTCGTCCATCACTCCACTTCATTCCAAAATCCAATGGAGCTCCCCCACCAAGGACTACCGGCGTTGCATTTGCAACGTATATCGGGATTAGAAATAGGATGAGCATTATGTAATCCAATCTATTCACCTGTATAATATATCTTCGATATCTCCAAAAGCGACCTTCTGCTTGCACATGCTTGGTAGATACTTAGCTGCCTTTCCCGAATTTGCACCTGTGATCCTAAAGCCCATTTCTTCCAGGGGACAGACAACCATACATGTATCTGCAACCAGCATTCCACCGTTTTCTTTTATTATTTTGTCGTATCCTAATTTTTTTGCCTTCTCCATCGTCTTTCTTGCCGTGCAAATCCAAAAATTGCACGTCGGTTTTTTATTCTTCACGAGTTCTGCAACCTTTTTAATCTCTTCTATAGAGGCGTGCGGGCAACCCAAAGTAACCAAGTCTGGTTTTTCTTTGCTGTCTATCTTCTCTTTCGTAGCTTTCAAATCTTCGTCTGTGAAAACTACCTCCTTTGCCCGTTCATCTACGATATATTCTGGCGTAACATCTTTAATATGAAATATAGACACCGCACCGGCCGCGGCCATGGCAGCGCCCAAAAGTTTCATTTGATCTTCGTTTGGTTTTATATTAGAGAATGCAGGCCTTCCGTTACCAATCTTTTCTCCTATAAAATATCCCATTGCGCCGTAATCGTTATAGCTTTCAAGCTTCGCTTCGACCTTAATCTTAAAATTAGCGATCCTGTTCTCATTAATATGGAGGCCGTAATACGGTGTAACACCGCATATTCCGGCACACAATGCAGATGGTCCGCCTTCGCGATTTGTATACGCCCCAAGCACAGAATTTGCAAACGCTACCGCTGAGCTTTCAGACCATGCAACGTGTTCTCCTCTTTTTGGTCTTATCCCTACAAGATAGGGCGTGCATGTATACGATGCAATTATACCCATCTTGTGATAAGCATCTAGGATGCGAAGCTGTTTTGCAGCAAAATCATTAGGTATTTTCATTTCCTTCCATTGTTTTACGTCCATACCGGCAGGATTGAGAAAGGTTGGAATGCTAACCTTTGCGCCTATCGATGCCATATGTTCTAAATACTCTAAACCAGCATCCCCTATTGTTTTATACGATACTCCAGCAACCTGCGCACTAGAAACAGGTATCATTCTTTCTGCATTATAAATCCTTCCTAGGGCTACAAGTATCTCCATTGCTATTTGTTTTGCTTCTCCAAATTCTCCGTCGAGCATCTTCTGCTCTCTATCTGTGAGTTCCATTCTCTCAATGAGTTAAAATAAACACTATATGTTTAAAATATTCCGTTAATTAATTTCTTATATGCCGGGCTGGCAGATCGGCTATGCGGCCGCCTGCAGTTGTTCGCTTTTCTGAGATAGAAAAAATCTATCAATGAATGGCATAAAGCGGCAAAGAGGGGTTCGACAGAAAACCCGAAATTCCCTTGCCCGGCTTTTGTTTTATTCGTTATTTTTTCCTTCATTCACATTTATTTTTGTCGCACCTGCCAGATTGGCAATCTTCATCATTCATACAAAATTCTCCGCTCCCAGCTTTCATCGCTGTGCTTGTTCTCTCATAAAGCTCTTGAGATTGATTTTCTATTTGTTCCCCTGCCCCCTTTGCGCTTTTCATAAGCTGTGTGGCAGCAATAGCGACAATAGCCAACACTACTGTTATCAATATCAGCATTTCCGCAGAAAGTTGTCCTTTCATCACATCACCAATCATATTTTGGTGTTAAAAATTAAAAAATCTATCTATTCCTAGACGTGCAGTATCCTATCATCTTATAAACGAGTTTTGCTGCGAGAAAATCCGAAGTAACACACCACCTAACAGGTGCAAGTTCGACAACATCGAATCCAACCACATTTTTCTTTTCCGTAATCTTTCTAAGCAATCCTACAGTCTCTTTCCAATGAAGACCGCCTGGTTGCGGCGTCCCTACGGCAGGGCATTCTGAAGGGTCCAATCCGTCCAAGTCTACAGTAATGTATACATTGTCAGAAAGTTGTCTGATTATTTCATCAGCATCAAAATCTATTCCATAAATCGTATTTCGTATTCCTTCCTTTTCTATATATTCATTCTCCTCTGCGCTCATATCTCGAATGCCAACCTGTACCGTCCTTTTTACAGTTTCGCGGACCCTTCGCATAACACAGGCATGGCTATACCTCTCTCCATCGAATTCATCTCGTAAATCGGCATGCGCGTCTATTTGAAGAACCGATAAATCTTGGTATAATTTTGCGCATGCTTTCACTGCCGGCACGGTTATAGTATGCTCACCGCCGAGAAGGACGGGAAATTTGTTTTTGTTAAGTGCAATTAAAACGTTTTTTTCAATTTCATTATACACCATCTCTTTCGTTGTGTGGATTTTCACTCTTTTATCTATCTCGTATCCGAGTTCCATATCAAAGCTTTCTAGTTGCATGCTTGCGTTGATTATACTCCTTGGCCCCTTGGCTGTGCCAGGCATATAAGAGACTGTTTTTTCGTATGGAACGGGAAGCACGACGACATCACATTCCTCAAAGCTCCATTTGCTTCCTATAAATTGCATTCTATCATCCTATGTGCAATCTTATCAATTCCTTTAATCTTTCCAGCGATTTGCTCGGCGTTTCTATTGTATTTAGCAAATAAACCGGAACCTTTCCAAAGAGCTCGCTGAAGAATTTTTTTCTTTGCGCAAGCCGTGCTCTGCTCCTTATAAGCTGATGCGGATTGCAGAAATCATGTTTTAATATGAAATTCAATGCTTCTTTTCTGCTCATTTTTTTCATCGGTTCTCTGTCCTTTTCTCTTGTGAGAATTACGATAAGGGAAAGCGTAGACTCCTTTCTTACTTTATCTGCACCAAATAACCTTTTGACATCTACTATCGCTCTTTTACTGCTATCGCTCTTCACATCCCTAAGTTTTTCTTTGAGCTGGGGCCATATCTCTGCCAGGTCGTCTCGTACATAGGAGTTTTTTTCAGATGAGAATACCTGTATGCTATTATCCATGAACCTTACGAAAAACCAATCGTCTGTAAGAAAATTAAAATTTCTATCAAGAAGAAGACCGTAGGTAAGCGTTGTTTTTCCAGAGCCCGGCGTTCCTATTATTGCAATCCCTTTCCCGCCCACATCAACAAAAGAGCCGTGGATGGAATACCGTCTATGCTCTGAGGTGAAGTCCTCCATAAAATCTGCAACAAGCGCAAGCGCGATGCTTTTAATCCAACCATAATAATTGCAATTTTTTACTATTGCTGTTTTTGAAACCGGTTCGTAAAGTACCTCTAATCTTTTTCCATCCCGAACCGCAAAGAGTCTTGCATGTGGGCGTATCCAATCCGGCATCGGCTCAAAATTGTCCTCCCACATCTCTTTAAATTCCGCATTATCTGTAAAGAATTTCACGCAGGTTCCGTGTATCGCTGCCTTCAGCTCGTAAAGACCAATGGCGTGGTACTTTTTCATTAATTCTTCTTTCTTTCTAGGCGTTATAATTTTTACGGAATATTTCTTTACCATAACACAACCTAACAAACAGCGCGGCCTTTACCGCTGTTGTTTACCTAATAGCAAAAATAAGAAATATAAACCATTACTGAAAACTATCCGTATGAAGAAAAAACTAATGCTTCTTATTAATGCAGCGGTATCTCTTGCGATGGTAGCAGTTATCATCTATTTTGTAGGACTAAATGAGATGCTTCAACAGATTGAGCGTATAAATATTCCCATTCTTCTTCTGTCCATACTGCTTCTTTTTTTCATGGACCTTACTATGGCTTACAGGATTCTTTTTCTTCTTCGAAGTACTGGAGTAAATTTAAGATTTATAGACGTCCTAAAGGCACATTTTGTAGGTATGCTAGCCGCAGATTTCACTCCCGCAAGGAGCGGCTATTTCACGACAATAGCAGTTTTGAAATATAATTATAATGTTCCTTCAGAGAAGGCTATGCTCTCCATCTTCGGCCCGCAGATATTTGATTTTGGTGTAAAACTTGTTGCTGGGACCATTGCCTTGTTTTATATTACGGTATACTTTCTCGGCATAGAAAATTCATGGTTGATGTTTTTAGGCGTTTTCGCGCTTCTTGCAATAGTAGTAGTGATGCTCCTAATTCTTTTCTCGGAACGATTTCTTAGTATCTTTTCTTTTGTAGAAAAAATACCCATCCTATCTAGACTTTACGCGATGACGAGAAGAATGCAAACTCATTCGCATGTAATCACTAAAAAAACAGTCAATATCCTTATCTTGATAGCGTTCTCGTGGACATTCAAGGCCCTTTCTTGGTATGCAGCTGCAAAATCAGTTGGAATAACAATAAATACGCAATTTCCAGAAGTTTTTTTCTACTTCTTCCTCCAACCACTTGTTACGATATTAGAGTTCCTGCCCTCAACGACAATAGCCGGTTTAGGACTAAGCGAAGGTGCAATAACTATTGTTCTATCTTTATTCGGAATTAGTGCTGCAAATGCGATGGTTTTTGCTCTCGTTGTAAGATTTAAGACAACACTATTACATCTAGTATCAGTCCCAGAGGCTCTTAAAATGGTGCATAAACCACTTGCTTAGCCATCTGAAGACTCAAATCTTATGGAAAAAGTCGTTCGGTAATACCGCTTTCCTTCTCTTCTACCCATGAGTTTTTTTGTTATTATAGCATGCAGACCAAGCATTCCGCAAACCTCGAGCACGGCCTTTGTGCTTCCTACGAATATATCAATTCCACCGTGTTTTTCTTCTGTTTTAGTGATGAACGTCTTTGTCTTTAGTACTCTGATAATTGTCTTCGAATACTTTGCAATCTTCTTAGGGTCGCCTCTTAACTGAATTATTGCTTCGTAATAACCCCCTGCAATCCGTGAGCACTCAGGGCAGATGGTGATTATTTTCTTGAATGGAAGCTGTCTTTCGACCTCCACTTCGGTTTCGCCTTTTTTTATTATGAATGTAATTTTTCCGCTTTCGATATCGTATTTCGCATCCGCAAAATCCCCTCTGCATTTGCTTACAGCGTATTCCTCTATTTTGTTTTTATTGTATCGGAAATTTGATAATTTCCGAACAGGCCAAATTTTTGCAAATTTGTCCTTGTAAGGAATCCATTCACCCTTAAGACGCATTTTTCCGCATCTTTTACAGATTTCTATCTCAATGCTCTCTGGTAATTTGAGATTGTAGGGATAGCAATCTACGCAGAATGCTTCTATGAATCTTACCTCCGTGCTTTTCCTCCCGCATTTTGGACAGATCATCATGGTTAACTATCTTCAAGAGATTTTTAAACATAATAGTAGATTAATGCTCATGGAGAAAATTGAAAAAGGAGAAGGTAGCGAAAATCTTAAGCGTGCAGTCGATTTAACAAATTATCTCTTTTCCCTTCCATCTCTCCCGGTAATCCTTGCGTTCATGGTTATCGTAGCGGTTTTATTCGGCGCTATCCTAAATCTTCCCCCCTCTCAAGATTTTGTTAGGGATACAGTGCTCGACGCAGCAGTTCTTCTTCTTTTTCCTGCACTCTTAACTTCTCTCGTTGTTAAGGTGCTTATTAGAGGAGTTCCAATCAAGCGAATTCTCGCCACAGCCGCAGCAGGAGAAGTAGTGTACGGGTTTGCCTACGCTATTTCATCGTTCGTTTTTGGAATAAATCCAACATACGGCGAGCTCGTTCTCTTTGTAGGCGCAGCCATCGTCTTCGTTGTTTGGTATCTTGTTGCAAGGCTTGTATTCATTCTGAAATATCGTTCCATCCTGTTCGCGGTTCTTCAACTTCTTTTTTACCTTCTCTTTCTTTTTAACTCGAGGACCTTTCAGGTCGCAGAAGCATCGATGATGAATTTGGCAACGCGCGCCTATCTCGCCTCATTCATCCTTCTTGGCGCTATCTACCTTTTCTTTTTGATAATAAATGCACCGATGAAAAAAACATTCGGCTTGAGCAGCACAGATGTATTTTCTCTTTTCATAAGTCAGTGGATTTATAAAAAGAACGACCTCGAGAAAGCATTTGAACGAGTTGGCGAAACTGTGAAGACGCTGGTTGGTATAGTCGGCTTCGAGAGGAAGGATGGTAGAATTCTTTTCATAGTGCCATACGTCCATTTTGGGCCTTTTGGAAATCTCGGCGGGAGCGAGTTTTCTCATCTCATCGCGGAGGAGCTAGAGAAAAGGTACCCTCCAATGAGAGCGTTTGTCTTTCATGGTCCGGTTACTCACGACCTAAACCCAACTTCTTCTAAAGAGATACAAAAAATCATAGATGCGATTAGCACGGTATTAAAACGTGCGAAGTACAAGACAACCAGCGTTTCGCTTGCGGTCGGCAAAAGTAATGAGTGTAAAGCCGAGTCTCTTAATATTGGCAACGATGCATTTATTGGCTTAAGTCGCGCTCCATTTGTGACAGAAGACATAAATCTCGGTCTTGGGCTTGCAATGCTCTCAGCAGCGGAAAAGAAGAGGGGAAACGCTATAATCGTTGACCAGCACAATGCAGAAACAGGAGAGATAACGAGCTTCGAACCTGGAAGCGAAATAGGGTACAATTACATAAAGGCCGTTGAGGAAGCCGTATCAAAGAAGACGAAGGAAGAACCGCTTAAAATTGGTGTTTCTGTTCGTCGTTCCAAATCACCTGCGATCGGCGATGCGGGAATAAGAATTGCAGTAATTTCTTCTGCACCGAAATACATCATTATTTTATTGGATGCAAACGGTATAACGCCTCAACTGAAAGAGAAGATAGAGAAAGAAGTTGCTTCCAAATACAGATGCACGGTAGGTGTTTTTACAACAGATACGCATCAAACAAACGCAGTCCGCGGCGTGCTCAATCCAGCAAAGGAAGAACCAGAGATAATAAATGAGATATTAGAAGGAACGAAAGAGGCGATTGCTGATATGCAACCAGCTTCTGCATTCGTAGATAAGGAATGGTTTGACATAAGGGTGCTCGGTGCAAAGCATTCGATAGAGATAGTAAGCACGGTAAATTCCGTTGTTGCGGTAGCAAAGATAACAGCCCCGTTGATCCTAATTGGAGCGGTACTTATCATATTGGCTATTCTCTCCAAGGTGTGAGGAAGGCGCTCAATAAAAGCAGGTATTTTTTTCTGGATTAGAACTTAAGATGCTGTTTAAAGTAATCGATTACGTGCTCCTGAAATTCTCTGTTGCTTTTGTACCCAAATTTCTCATGAAGTTGAAGCATATAGGGATGCGGAGCGAAATGCGGAACGGTTATTGCATAACCTTCCATATCAATAGAGGCAGAACGAAGTTGCGCGCCGCCGTATTTTGCATAAATGGTTCTAAATTGTGCGGAGGAAAGTACTCTTTCCCTTGTGACTATTCTGCCTACGACAGGCTTGTGCGTGAAGGTAAACATCACCTTTTTCTCCTCTATTTTTCCGGTTATTAAATTTTTCATAGGTTTTTCTAAGTTTGCAGAAATGGAAAGAGTGCCATCTTCTGCGATGTTGTATTTGTATTCAGATGGTTCGAAATGAAGAAACAAAAATGAAGTAAAAAACTCTCCTTCGCGATAATGATTTAGACACTTAGAAAAAACCATCAATCGTTCGCCTGCAAAGAAAATCGAGCGCATTGCGCCATGTGCAAACATAACACCTTGTTTCTCACCATTTAAATAAAGAGGTTGAAAATAATTTGAAGGAACAGAATAAGCTACTCTAGCATCGAACATAGGATGGTAAAGCTTAACAGGCCAGTTTACAGAGGTATAAATAGATCTACCTACTATCGGTATTTCCTCTGCGAGTTCTTTTGATGTAGCCAGGCGCATGGCGTCCTCTTCTTGCATTTTTGAAAGCAACTCAAGATATTCTGGAATGTCTTTCGCCCTTTCGCATAGGTTGCACATGACATGAAGATAGAAAACGCACTTTTAAAGAAGTATTGTTTATAGGAACATTATATACCTTCTTCTTGCAGAAGAAGATTGCGGGAGATTTAATGGCAGAAAAAATCGCAGAAAACAAGGATTATTTTAAGATTCTTCTTGCAGTAATAGTAATAGTGATATGTATCTTTGAGCTAATTGCGCTTGGAGTGATAGGAAGAGGCGGTGGCGGGGCAAAACCCACCGAAATTCTTACTGGAACAACCGAATTTACCGGTGTGATAAGAACATACGATCCTGGGCTTTTGGTAACTTCACCGATAGATACGGCAACTTTAAATGAAATCAGAGCAAAAAGCGAAGTAATTGATGTCACTCCAACGCAAGACGGTATGCTAATACGTACGGAAACGAGAGACGATGTCTACCCTTTGGGTGTTTTTCTCAGACAGAAAAATTTAACGGTTTATGGCGTGGCAAATATAGCTCCACCCGCAACCATGGAGGTCGTACTCCCTAACGGCACATCTATTAACGCGACGCCGGGAAACGTTGCGCTAAGAGTGGTTACAGAACCTCTAATAGATGTAGATAATGAGATTACTATAAGAATGGTCGCGCAGGTAGCAGACGGTGTTCTAGTAGATTACAGCGCACCCTTAGTCGTGAGTAAGGAAAAGAAATTCGAAGTTGAAGGAACGGTTCTCGCGGTTGATTATATATACACCTACTCTATACCATGGAAGGAAAGAACTAAGATAGAAGTAGAAAAGCTTTCCGATTATGGCGAAGTTAAATACAGAAAAAGAAATACAGTCTCTTTCAATCAGCCGCTCACTATTAGTGAAGTACTCGAAAAGAAGAACATTTCTTACATAACCTATATAGACCAATATAGCATAGAGTGCGATGAAAATTTTACGGACGAAGAAATGATTAGGAGTGATTTTGACGGAAAGGAAATGACTTTTGTACCTTCCATACTAGTGATAGTTTCGAACAAAACAGTAGACCTTAACTATTCTGGCGAACTAGTTTATAGATATAAGATTTCCATACCGACCGAAATAAACGGGACTAGATTAGAAAGCAATGAGATAGAGTTAGAATCAAATAATACGTATGAAGTGGGCTCTTCAGTGCCGCTGGAGATAAATGGCACAGTCATAGGAAACAAAATAGTTTTGATAAAATCTATAAACCGCAGTGCGTAAGTAAGGAAGATAAGAAGACAATTTCATGCTATGCTGCAGTGGTCATCTCTTTTAGTCTAAGTCCGACTACTTTTGAAACCCTATCTGTTCGTGTAACGCCGAAGACTGCATTTGCAAGGGATACGACCATATCGTTGTGCGATGCGAGAATAAACTGACTTTTCTCAGACATGCTTTTCATCAATTGAGCAAGGTTCTTACTGTTTGGTTTATCAAGAGCAGCATCGACTTCATCCAGAATATAGAATGGTGATGGTTTGAAGAATTGAAGCGCAAATATGAACATCAAGGTAACAAGAGTCAATTCTCCGCCAGAAAGGGAATCTATGGAAAATTCATGGTCTCCCTTTCTTATTTTTATAAAGAGTCCACTTTCAAATGGTTCATTTGGTTTGTCTAATACAAGATACCCTTCTCCTATGTTCACATGCTGAAACATTTTTTTGAAGTTGTCATTTACAGCATAAAAAGCCTCAAAGAATGCTTCTTTTTTTCTTTCTTCGATTTCATCTATCATCTTTAGTATGGCTTTTCGCTCTTCTGAGAGTTGCTCTATCTTCTTTGTGATTTCTTCTATTTCGGTCTTCTTTTTTTCATACATCTCTATAGCAGCCATATTCACGTTGCCAGCCTCGGCAAGAGCCTTTTCGCATTCATTTATGTTTTCAATAAGTTTTGCTTTTGGGACTCCCTCTAGAAATTGCGCATCTTTATAGCGCTCGTATTCTATCTTTATATCTTCAAGCCTAGTTTCGGTGGTCGCTTTTTTTACATTAAGTTGATTTAATTCTCTTAGGATTCTGTCTATTTCCATTTTTTTCTTTTCTCTCTCCTTCCCCAATTCTTGAATCTCATTTTCGTACTGTTTTATTTCATCGAATAACTTCTCTATTTTCTTTCCTGTTTCCGCTATCTTTTTTTCTTCAAGCGCCAGCTCTTCATTTTCCTTTGCGTATTTCGCCTTTGTCTCTCTTATCTCTTCATGCGCTCTATCGATTTCTTTCGTTATTGCAATAATTCGCTGTTCTGCGCTTTCGATGTTTTTATTTCTAATCTTAATTTCATTTAGTTTTCCTTCGATTGTTGCCTTTGTGGAAGAAAGCTGTGATGCTATATCTATCTTAATCTTATTCCGCTCGTCGCTTTCTTTTCTAAGTTTCTCCTCGGCTTCTGCAAATTTTGTGCGAAGCTTTTCAAACTCCCCCGTCTCCTTCTCTATTTCGCTTTTGAGTTTTTCGAATAATCTCTCGTTATCTTCTATTGTAACCTCAAGTTTCTTTATTTCATTTTCAAGGCCCCTTCTCTTTTCCAGGAGAGCAGCTCTTTCTTTTTCTTTTTCCATTAGGGCTTTGCTTTCCATATCTAATGTTTTGATCTCTATCTCTATCTGCGACCTCTTTGCTCTAAGCATGGACTCTTTTTCTCTGATAGAATAGAGTTCTTCTACGCATGCATTTTTGTCATCCTTGAGCTTTGCAATTGCATCCTCTATCTTTTTTGCTTCGTTACCGCTCAATATGCTGCTCTGGACCTTTCCGCCGCTTATCACGCCCGAGCGTTCGAATATCTCTCCAGATAGCGTAACCATCCGATAGTTTCCTATTCCCACCTTTCGTGCGTCTCCAGAACCATCTATAAGAAGAGTATCCCCGAAAACATATTCGACTGCTTTTCTTACCTCTTCTTTATATTTTATCTTTTTTAGAATCGAGGAAAAACCACCTGCGGAAACCTCTTCCGGTACTTTTATTACATCTAGTGGAATGAACGTCGCCCTTCCAACCCCGGCTTTCTTCAATTTTTCTATGATGTCTACAGCGGTAAAAGAACTATCTACAACAACATACATAAGCCTAGGACCGCCTGCTGCTTCTATCGCATGAACGTATTTTTGTTCGAATTCTATCAAGTCGGCTACCGTACCATAAATGCCATCTTCGCCACTCTTTTTCAAATCGTCTATGAATCGAAGCGCTGGATTCATCAGTTGCGGGGAGGAACGCACTTTGTATATGGCTGCCTTTTCTTTCAGCTCAAGTAGTTCTTTGTCCATCTCAGCTATCTTCTTATTTATTTCCTTCGTGCGGTTAAACAGTTCTTCAATTTCGTTATCTATTATTTTCTTTTCTTCCGCAAGCTCCAAAGTCCTCTTTTCAAAATCCTGTTTTTTTCCTTCCTCCTTCTCTTCAATACCGAACGACTTCAGGTCTTCTTTTTTCGAGAGTAGCACTTCTTTTTTCGAATTTATCTCGAAGCGAAGAGCTGCGAGCTCCTCTCTTTTCTTATTTAAGTTCTTCTCCGCTTTCGAAATTTCGTTCCTCATTGTTTCAAGTACTTCCTCGTCCTGAGTAATTTTCTCATTTGCAGCTTCTTCTTCCAGAATTTTCAATTTTTTTCTAAGTTCTTCTACCGCTCTTTCTATCTCACCAATCTCTTTCTTTTCATCTGTGATTTTTGTTTTTAGATTTTCCCGCTCCTCTTCGAGCTTTCTTATCTCTTCTTCTTTATCTCTTATTGTCTGCTGGCGGAGGTTAAGCGATGCCTTTAATTCTTCTATCCTTCTTATCATATCTCCAGTTCGCTGCTTACCCTGCAGCTCCTTGCTGAGTTCCATCCTTTTTTTATCCACTTCCAATATTCTTCTATCTAGATCTGCGTATCCTTTTTCCGCTTCCTCTTTATCCTTGTTGAGTTTTTTTTCAACATCCTCAAATTGACCATATTCTTTCTGAAGTCGATCGAGTTCAAGTTTTAGCAGGGTTCCCTTCGAGTTGTTAAGAAGCTCTCTTTTTTCTATATATTTAAGTGCCAGCTCTCTTTCTTTTTCCAGCTCTTCAAGAAATGCTTTTCTTTCTCCAAGCACTATGTTTGCTTCTTTTATTCGTGTGTCTGCAACCTCCAGATCCTTGAGCGCTTCTTTTTTCTTTTCTTCAAAATCAGATATCCCGGCAACTGCGTCTATTATCGTCCGTCGTTCCTTCCCACTCATATTTACTATACGTTGTACCTCCCCCTGCGCTATTATGTTCCTTCCTGAGTCATCGAGGTTGAACTTTTTCAAAGCTTCGAGAATAGCTGTCCTCGTTGCCCTTTTGCCATTAAGCCTATAAATAACCTTTCCATCCTCCCTTATCGCTCTTTTAATTTCGTATTTACCATCCCCGTCAAACGTAATCGTTACTTCAGCCGCCTTTGCGCCATGATGGATAAGGTCGTTTACTCTTCTTGCTCGCAATGATTTCAGCGAGGTTTCTCCTAGAACAAACCTTATAGCATCTAAGATGTTGCTTTTTCCGGCTCCGTTTGGTCCTGCAAAGCATATAAAAGATGGAGGAAGCTCTATGTTAAGTGCCTTGAATGATTTGAAATTTTTCATCTTGAGATGGGAGATGTAGAACATACGACCACCTTTCTCAAATTAGGATTAAAAAGGTTATAGATATAGATATAACAAAGCCAGTAGACCAGGGGTGTAATAATGAACTTGGATATATTTGCAAGTTTAAGCTTTTGCGGTCTTCCGCTTTTGATTATTGGAGGCATAATGTTGCTTTCTGGAATAAAAATTATTTACGAATATCAAAGGGCGATAGTATTCACTCTTGGAAGATTTTCAGGTATTCTTAATCCCGGATTAAATTACGTTATACCAATCATACAAAGCAGCAGAACTGTTGATATGCGTATAAAAACAGTCGATATTCCAAAGCAAGAAGTTATGACGAAAGACAACGTTCCAGTCAGCGTGAACGCGGTTGTGTACTTTAGAATAGAAGACCCAAAGGCCGCTGTTTTGGAAATCGAAGATTATACCTATGCTGTTTCTCAGTATGGTCAGACTGCATTGAGGGATGTTATAGGAAACAAGGAGCTTGATTTTGTTCTAACCGAGAGAGACCAGATTGCAGATGAGATTAAAATGATAGTCGATAAGGAGACCAGCAGATGGGGCGTTGATATTACTGCAATAAAGATACAGGATATAGAACTGCCTGCCGACATGAAGCGCGCGATGGCAAGGCAGGCAGAGGCAGAGCGTGAGAGAAGGGCAACAATTATAATGGCAGAGGGCGAGCTCAAGGCATCTGAGAATCTGAGCAAGGCGGCCGAGAGGCTGGCTTCGAGCAAGGGCGCGCTGCACCTGAGAACCTTACAAACCGTTTCAGATGTTTCCGCAGACCAGAGCAATACAATAATTATCCTTCTTCCGATAGAACTGCTAAAAGCAATCGAAGGATTCGGAGCTGCGGCAAAAAAAGAAGGAACAAAGAAGGAATAGTGCTTCCTCAACAACTGAATATAAATTCTAATTCTTTTTCCTTCATTTTATCAAGTCTGCAGAATCCAAACCTTTCGAACTGGATGACCTCCTCCAGTTTAAGATCCGCACACCCATTTTCACAATAGCCTTCTGCAATCTCAAGGCTTTTTGGATTATATTCTTCTTTTTCATTAAGCAGCTCATGTGGGATAATGACCTTACATCTTATCTTGTATTTATCCGGCACCCACTGTATTTTCTTTGGTACAATCTTATCTTCCATAAGCTCGCCGTCAAGCTTATTCTTATGTTTTTTGAGCAGTTTAACGTTACACAAATCTTTCAGCCGAAAAACCTCCCCTTCTTTAAGGCCCTTCGCGTCGTCCCCGCTTATGAGAACGTCCTCTTCCACTTCGAGTTCTCTCAACCCCAAATCCTCCTTTGGATGTAATCGAATCTTTACCCTTTTTCTGAGATTTTTTACTCTCAATAAAATAGGGTCTTTTACGAAGAAATAATGCTTCGCCATCGGATCCAGGAGTTTTCTGTTTTCTGCCAGTAGAAGTTCTAAACTGGGTTCGCTCTCTACCTTTGAAATACCAAATGAGAGAACGAAATTTTTTACAGCGGTTGGAAGGATTCCTCTCCGTCGAAGCCCTGCTATTGTAGGAAGTCTCGGGTCGTCCCATCCGCTTACTTTTTTTTCTTCAACAAGGGGTTTTAGAAGTCTTTTGCTCACCGGAGCGTTCTTTATGGAAAGTCTTGAAAATTCAACCATCGTAGGCCTTTTCCATCCAAGATCATCGAATAAGGAGTAGTAAAGTTCGTCGCGTAATTCGTATTCCTTTGAGCGCATAGGATGTGTTATTCCCTCTAAGAAGTCCATAACTACAATGCTCATATCATACGAAGGCCATACACGATACTTATCGCCCTGTCTGTAATGCTTTGCCTCTATTATACGCGCAAGCGTAGGATCCCGCATTGCAGTGTTGAGCGAGTTTAAGTCACCCATGTATCTAAGTATAGCCTTTCCCTCGGCATAATCGCCATTCAGCATCTTTTTCCATCTCTCGATATGCTCCGACATTTCAAGACCGCGACAGTTGCATGCCTTTCCCTTCGTTCTTAGTTCCCTGAGTTTTTCGACATCGCACGTACAAACATACGCCTTTCCAAACTTCAAAAGTTTTTCTGCTGCCTCATAAATCTTTGGTATGTTATCCGATGTATAGCTTTCCTTATCCCATTTTACCCCTAACCATTTCAAGTCCTCTCTTATGGCATCTACATATTCCTGCGATTCTTTCTCAGGATTTGTATCATCGAATCTTAGAACCATCCTTCCGTCGTAGGCTCGTGCTCCCTCGTAACTTAGCCATACCGCCTTTGCATGCCCTATATGCGGATAACCATTCGGCTCTGGAGCGAATCTCGTAACAACCGCGCCATGCTGTGCTCCAGGCAACGTTATTTCTTTTTCCTTCTCTTTTTTCTCCACATAAGAATAATGTTTCATCTGTTCTTCTATCTCTTCTTTGGACAACAACGAGACCTCCGCAATAACCTTATTAATCAATGCCATCGTCGTTTTCATGTCCCTTTTTGCATTTGGATATTCAGCTATCACCTTGCCTATTACAGAACCTGGGTTTGCTTTTCCGTAATCGTACGCATTCTTCAACACGTGCTTTCTTACGCTCTCTTCAAGGTTGTCCATAAGACCACCTACCCAAACGTCGTCGCTATCCAACTTCCTATGAAATTAGTTATGTAGATCACTGCAATGGCAATTAAAAGATGCTCGCCGGCTACATGTAGAGAGTTTATTCCTTCCTTTCTTGCCACATAAAAACTAAAGATCAAGAGCAGAAAAAGACCCCACGCAATGCTTACCATCACCGCAGTGTTAAGTTCGAATAGTAGAACAGGTACCAAGAAAGTCATTCCAAAAATGAATTTAGAGAGGAATGTAAAAAGCGTCGTAGTCCATATCTCTTTTTGAGTGTGAACGTTTTCTGATTCCTCCGACATATGTATGCCCAATGCATCTGAGAAAGCGTCTGCTATAGCTATCGTTAGTATTCCTCCGATAACGGCTAGGCGGGAGTGCGTTCCTGCATTAAGTCCTACCATAAGGCCGAGTGTTGTAACAACTCCCGAAGCTACACCAAATCCAAATCCTATTTCTATGGAATGGCTCAATTTCTTAGATATTTTCATAAGTACTCATCGATATTAATCTCTTTATATCCTTCCTTTTTGAACTTCTTCTTTTCGTTGAGCGGTACAGTTGCATCAACCCCTATTTTCGCAGTCGCAAGCGTCATAGGATTCGCTGATGGGTCGAGAGAGGAGCCCTTCTGATCCTTGAATATAAACACATCCCTGTCTCCCTGCACTCTCGTTGCAATTGCCCACTCCACTTCTTCCATATTGTTGATGTCTATATCATCGTCAACAATAACAACATGCTTTAATGACTTATGGCCAGCGAATGCTGCCGTAATTGCCCTTGCCCCGTCGTTCTCATTCTTTTTCTTTATTCCAACAACAGCGTGAAGCCAAGAGCATCCACCTTGCGTTATATTTACTCCAGTGCATTCCGTTACCTTATTAACCTCGCGGAATATCGTTGGTTCTCTGGGCATTCCCATGAGTATCTTATGTTCAGCTCCCCCTGGAAGAAGAACATGATGGATAGGGTTATCTCTATGATGAATTTTCGTTATCTCGATTACCCTTTGCCTTCTTACTATGTCATACGTTCCGGTTAAATCAAGAAATGGACCTTCGTTCTCCTCCTCTTTCGTGACTATTCCCTCGTAAACAAATTCTGCGTCTGCAGGTACTTCTATACCATTGTCAAGTTTCACCGTTCTTATTGGCATAAGGGTGTTGGCTATTTTCATCTCGTCCATTCCTATGTCTACAGATGTTGCCCCAGCTAAAAGGACGTTTATTGGCGCGCCGACCACAATGGCGATGTCAAGCTCCCCTCCATTCGCTTCTACCCGGTTTATAAATTCATTCAAATGTCTAGGAAGAATTCTCGCCACTACCTTGTTTTTTCCTATCACCATCATGCGATGGAACGATAGATTTCTTCCATACTCCCTATCATTCGCAATTACTACTCCTGATGTTATATACGGCCCGCCGTCGTTTGGAAGATGCAACGGAATAGGCATTTTTGTAAGGTCGACATTTGTTATCGTGTTTTCAAGTACCGGCGCTTCGCTTCTTTCAACAACCTTAGGCTCGGATGGATTTTCAATTGCATAAAGCATTCTTTTTACAAGTTCTTCCTTTCTGCAGCCAAGGCATTCTGCAACAAGCTCCTTTGTAGCGAATAAATTTCCAACAATTCTATACTCTGATTCTCTTACCTCTGCAAGAAGGGGTCTAGGTTCGACAGAATGCAGAAGAGACGCAACTTCGAGTTTAAGCGATAGTTTCTTTTTGGCGTGAAGAAGTTTTCCTTCCCTATCAAGTTTTTGGACGAACTCGCGAAACGATATTCCAGTCATTATTATCATCTCTTCCATCTTTTAATTAGATTGTGTTCTATTCCGAGATGGTCGAGCACTCTGCCGACGACAAAATCAATTGCGTCATCTATATTTTTTGGTTTGTGATAAAACCCTGGACAGGCTGGCATAACAGTGCCGCCACTAAGGGCAATTCTTCGCATGTTCTCTATAGCAATTAACGACAGCGGGGTCTCTCGTATAACTAGGATTAGTTGCTTTCTTTCCTTAAGAACGACCTCAGCGCATCTGCCTACTATGTTGGACGAAATCCCGTTTGCTATCTCACCAAGGCTTTTGAGAGAGCAGGGAACAACAACCATCGCATCTGGAGGGTTCGAGCCAGACACATAAGGACAGGAGAAATCCCTTTCATCGTAATCTTCTTTTGGCAGTTTTACTCCCTCGTATTTTGCAACGTTCTTCGCACCTTCAGTAATTACAATGGCTACATCGTGTTTCTTCTTTTTAAGAATTTCTGCAAGTCTTATTCCATATTGCAGACCAGAAGCGCCAGTTATTGCCAATAATATTTTCATAGAGCATCACTGAAATTTTAATGATGTAAAATGAAATTTTTCATTTACTGAATTAACAAAGCTTTCGAGGTTCAGAATACCGCCCTCTTGCGGGGCGACGGACACATAACAAATCTTAACGTCTTCTGGTTTTTCTACCTTCAGTCCGCCGAGTTCCGCTGCCTTCATGATGGCATCGTTTTTATCACCCAGTTCATCCACTAAACCAACAGCAAGAGCCTGCCTTCCAGTCATTATTCTCCCATCCATTATTTCGTTGAATTTCGCATAGTCTAGTTTTTCTTTTCTGTTCTGGATGATTATTGTTTTAAACTCGTCAGATATCTCGTCCACGATTGATTTTAATATCGTGTATTCTTCTTCGGTCATGTTGCGATAAGGAGAACCTATGTCCTTGTGGGCACCGGAGGTTATCGAAGTTGCATTTATTCCTACCTTATCTAGTAAGCCGCTGATGCTAACTGTGGTTGCTACAGCGCCTATGTTTCCTGTAAGCGCAGCAGGGTCTGAAATGATATAATCTGTACCTGCCGCTACATAGTAAGCACCGGAAGCTGCGACTTCTCTGAAATACGAGACCTTCGGCTTTTTAAGCTCCTTTACAGCATTATAAATTTCGTGCGTCGCAACTACAGACCCTCCTCCTGAATTGAAAACAAAAAGCACAGCCGCTACGTCATCTCTTTCGTTCAGTTCTCTTATCGAATTTGCAAGTTGTTCCGAGCTTGGATAACCAGGGTTAACAAGCGTCGTGGGACTTCCCTCTACTGAAAGCGGCATGTTTATGTCAACCACTGCAACGCATTTTCCTCCGAGATAAGGAAGAAACTTTGCAAGGATTACAAAAAATACCACGAGAATTATAAAAAATAGCGCAAGCAAAAGCGCAGTACCGAATATCAATCTCCTTTTTTTCGCAGTGGTAGGAATACCTTTTTCATAGTCCATCAAAATCACCTAAGTGTAAAAATCCTCTAGTGAATTTGCAAGAATAGTAATATAAATATAAGCGATAAGAAATTCATTTAATTCATTGGCCGGGCCTGTAGCTCAGTCAAACCTTTGTTTGGAGCAACTTGGTAGAGCGACGGACTTTTATGCCATCCAAACTACGAGTTGAAATGGCAAACTTTGCGTCGTTCAAGAAGAAATCCGCAGGTCGCGAGTTCAAATCTCGCCAGGCCCGTTTTTAACAAAAACGGGAAAGAAGTGAAGGAGCAAAGCGAACTTCACAACAGGCCCGTTTTTAACAAAAACGGGAAAGAAATGAGAGGTGGTGAAAAATGAGCAATTTAATCTCGAAGCGGGGAATTGTGTTTTTGGTTCTGTTTACAGCGCTTGCATTGGTAGGCATGCAAATAAACTTTTCGCAGGTGGTAGGTTCTAATAATCAATATTTTACCTTCTTCCAATTCTTCGGTCCAATCGCAGGAGGATTTCTTGGCGTATTTGGAGTTGTTGCTGTTCTGTTTGCTCAACTCATAAATTTCTTTATTGCAGGAAAAGAAATTACCGTACTAAATCTTCTCAGACTTACTCCGATGCTTTTTGCGGCATACTATTTCGGTAGCAACAAGAAAGCAGGCTTCAGCGATAAATTCGATCTGATTGTTCCTCTCCTTGCGATGCTTGTTTTCTGGTCTCACCCTGTAGGGCAGGAGGCATGGTTTTATGCCCTCTTCTGGGTTATACCTATAATAGTGAAATTCCTTCCGGATAATCTTTTCCTAAGGAGTCTTGGGGCAACCTTCACCGCTCACGCAATTGGCGGTGCGCTTTGGGTATGGGCAGTGCCGATGACAGCAGAACAGTATATATTGTTGATACCAATAACAACCTTCGAAAGGCTTCTGTTCGCTTCCGGTATCGCGTTTAGTTATGTAGTATTTACCAATATTCTAAACATGATAGACACGGTATGGAGCATAGAAAAGTTCGTAAATATAGAAAAGCGCTATGTTTTTTTAGCCCAATCAATGAAGGCAAAAAGAGATTAATCTTTGCTTAATGTCGGTATCGGAAGTTCGAGTTGGCCTTCTTTTTCTTTTATTTCATTTTTACCATTAAACCTGTGAATTATGCTTAGATATATCTCTTTGAGCACTCTTCCCAATTCGCTATCCCCTCCGATATATATCCAGTGTGCGGCGCCGCCCTCTTCAGCAATCCAATGTTCCTTAAATGTTTTTAGTTGAATTTCAAATCTTAGCATATTCGTTTTTATGGGGTAGCAGTCAAAATGTATTGCCCTATATCCGCTTTCCTTATTCCAATCTTCGATTAGGTATCCGTATTTGCTACCAGATATGCTTTCGAGCATTTCAATATTTGTTTTTATCAATGCCATTGCATTATTCATAACAATCCTTTTTTTACCTTCTTCCATACTATCTATTTCTCTTTTGCCTAGTTTGTTAATTATAACTCTGAGCGCCACAAGGTCATTCAAAGATGTTATATCAAAGCTCTCAATATTTGTCGATAGGTAATCTTCAAAGGGCATACTCTTACTTTCTTCCGATTCGTTATATCTTTTTGCAATTTTTCTGTGTACTTTTCTCATTATCTTTCCTTCGTGTTTCATAAGTCTTGGAATGACAACAACATCAAAACCAGCTCCGATGAGAGTTTTGCGTATTCGTTTCGCAAGTTCCTTTACCAAAATTCTTGTGCACGAAAGTCTTTCTTGTAACTCTGCGTCTTTGATCTTTTCCATTACAAAATTGTAGATATCATGATGGTTTACATCAAAGGCGTGCTTTAGTATGCTGCCTGCAAGTTCCGGATGTCCAAAGAGTTCTGCTATTGGTGCATAAATACGCTCTCCCGCGTTGGCATCCATTCTAAGAGATTCGTATGCTTCTGCCATTGAAGAATATGTTCGGAAGATTGGGTGTCCTTCCTCGCTTATAAAATTTTCCAGATGGTTTTCTCCGTTGTGCGTGACTGCATAATCAGCTAATTTTGCAAGTATGGCAAGCGGGGCCTCGCCGTTGTTGAGAAGTGGTATATACTCAGATAGTGCTGCGCCCTTTCTATCCAATTCTGTCAATTTGCCGAATAAAACTATCTCTTTTTTTACTGCAGGGTCGTTTACGGCAGCTGGAAGGATATATTTACACCCATCTATTTTTTTGTGGTCTATGATGTGATACAAAATAGTTTCTGCTAGAATGCTATTAACCAATGCTCTGTTTGGGTCCTTTGTGTAACGTTTTATGAATTTGCCCTCTACTATCTTGTGTTTTTCTGCCTTTTTTAATACTCCCATGCAATGCTCGTACTGCGGCATTGCTTTATGCTTTAGATAAAAATTTCTAGCAGTGTGGATGCTGCTTAGCAAGTTCGGAGGTTTATCCCTTAATTCCATGATAATATACTAATTAAAACATTATTTAAAGCTATCGGTATCAGCAATCAGCAAATCAACCTTATTCTGGTCGCTAATTAGTCTGTATAGATTATAGATTAGTCTGTATAGTAATATTCGTTTTTTTCTTTCTGCTCTCTGTCGAGCGCACTGCCAGGCTTGTTTATTCTTGGTCTTTTTGTATCTTTGTCTCTTCGCATCGTTATACCCGCCATCTTCAGAAATGCATTCATTCCATCGCGCTTGCTCTGCGGCTCGGACGCATGGCCAACCAGTGAACACTTACCATCGAATACGATCAATCTGTTTGCAACTGCGTCTATGAAGACGATATCATGGTCGACAACAAAGGCACTCTTTTCACTCTCGCTTATAACCCTTCTCAAAAGAGATGCAAACTCGAACCTCTGTTCGATATCAAGAAATGCAGTCGGTTCGTCAAAAAGGTAAACGTCTGCTTCTCTACTTAGCGCAAGCGTCAATGCTACTCTTTGCAATTCTCCTCCGGAAAGCTCAGTAAGATTTTTGTCCATTAATGGTATCAAATTAAGTTTTCTTTTGCATTCTTCAAAAATTATGCTATTGACCTCTTTTCCCTCAAAAATTCTGTTAACAGTTATTTCCTCTGGCGTTATGTATTGCGGTTTATATGAAACTTTCAAATTAATGGTCTCTCCTTCATCTGGCTTTTCGACACCAGCCAGCATTTTTACGAAAAGGGATTTGCCTAACGCATTTTTTCCGACCAATCCAATAATCTCACCTTTCATTATACTCCCGCCCTCGCTCGAAAATCTAAACCCATCATATCTTTTGCTGAATTTTTTGTATTCTATTTTTATCTGGGCCTTGGTTTCTCTCTCGCTATGTGTAAAAAATCCTATTTCATAGTCTCTAAATCTTACGTTTTCGTCCTTTAGAAATCCCTTCAGGTATTCATTTACGCCGGCTCGTACATTTTTTATTCCAGAAACTACGCCGTAGACATTCTCCGTGCCATACAAAATATACACGTAACTACTAATATAATCTAGAATCGTAAGGTCGTGTTCTGCCATAAGAATTCTTTTTACCTCTGCAAGCTCTCTAAGTAAGACCCCAATTTTTAGACGTTCTTCTATATCAAGATAATTTGTAACCTCATCGAAATAATAGATATCCGCATCCTTACCGTATGCGGCAGCGATTGCAACTTTCTGTAACTCGCCACCGCTAAGATGTCTCACTTTTCTGCTTAATATTTCAACGATTCCGAATTTTTCTGCAATGCTATTTAGTTTTTCTTTTTCGACCGTCTGTGCCAAAAGGTCCTTAACAGTTCCATCGAATACTTCCTGTATCCTATTGACGTACTGGGGTTTTATGCTGACCCTAATCTCTTTTCCGACCTGCTCGAAATATCTTCGTTGTTCTATAGATAACTGTTCTAATATTTCTTTCTCGCTAAATTCCTTGCCGACATCTCCAAAATTCGGTTTTATCTGCCTCCCAAGTAAATTTATAGCAGTTGTTTTTCCTATCCCATTTTTTCCTATAAGCGAAATCGCACCCTCTCTCGGAAGCGGCAGGCCATAAAGCCTGAATGCATTAACTCCATATTGATAAATAGGTCGTTCTAGTTCCTTTGCTAGGTTTATTACAGAAATAGCGGATACTGGACACTTTTTAACACAAATACCACAACCTATACACAACTCTTCTGATATAATTGGAAAGACGGGCCCTTCTGTTTTCTTTTCTTTTACTATGCATTCTTGGCCCATTCTATTCACTGGACATACCTTTATGCATAGATAACCGCACTCTTGGTTTGTGCAAAGATTCCTATCTATCACTGCTATTCGCGTTGACATTTTTCAACCTGTTAATTTTTTTTAGGATTCGCTTAAAAAACCTACTTCTTACAAACGCATATATGAAAATTATAAAAATAGGCGGCAGCCTAATCACCAAAAAATCGGGTTTTGCCGAAGCAGATAGAGAAACGATTCTGAGCATATCCGATGTAATCGCAGATGTGTGGAAGGAAGGAATGCACGAACTTATCGTTGTTCATGGTGCCGGGTCGTTTGGTCATCCTGTGGTTGCAAACTTCAAGATAAATAATGGCATAAGAACATCAGAGGAAAAAAGGGCCTTTGCGCTAACACATATGATGTGCTCACAACTCTCGCAGATTTTTGTCGATGGACTTATAGAAAAAAATGTTCCTGCCATATCAATTCCTCCTATTTCATTAGGATTCCAACGGGATAAAAAATTGCTTTCGTTTAACTCCGATATTATTTTACGTCTTATCAAAAGCGAATTTCTTCCAGTATTATACGGCGATATGCTACTTGACGAAAGACTAGGCGGCTCGGTGTGTTCAGGTGACCAAATAGTATCTTACCTATCAAAATATGCTGATGAGATTATCTATGCAACAGATGTAGATGGAATATTAGTAGCAAAAAAATTGGTTGATAAAATAACAAGAGATAATTTAGATGATGTTTTGAAGCACGTTGGCGGGTCGAGTGCAACAGACGTTACTGGTGGAATGCGCGGTAAACTGCATGAGATTATATCTGCAGGAAAAAAGGCATATATAGTAAATGGAAGATATCCGGAAAGACTTAAGGCGTTGCTAAAAGGAAAAAGAACAATATGCACCGAGATTATACCATAATCTTATTCAGGCTTCTACTACCTTTCTAAACAAGCCGAATAGAGATGCCTTTCTAGCTTTGTATTCCATATACGCAGAAATCTTTTTTCTACTTCCTATCATTTTTCGTATGGTTGATAAGAAATCCCATAAAAAGACCATAGAAAAAACAAGTGGCGCGATTGCTAGATATCCAAAAAACTCCGGTAATTGCATAAACGAAAAAACAAAAGGCAGTATCACTGCTATCTCAAGAAAAACGAGCACAGCAACTCCATCATAAATCGCCTTTTTGTTCAACTCTGACGAGATACTATGCACCCTTCTAAATGTATCGGCAACGCTCGTTAGGATTTTATCTAAAGAGCCAAGCAACTTTATTAATATCCCTGCAGAAAAAATTGCATGAAGCGCTATCCTACCGATTAATGCAGGCATGTCGTCAAATGAGACAAGACCAATATTTTCTAACATTTGACAGAAAAGGAAGAGAGAGCAATTTATCAGTAACAAAATTATAGAATAGTATAGCACCATTGTTCTTTCTTTTATGAACAGTTTGAAGACGCTTCCATCTGGTTCAAATTCTGTTAGAACCGCGCCAAGGTAACGCGAGAGGCGTCTCCCAGTACTTCGTATATTGGTTGGTATTGAGAAGGTAGCCCGCATGCTTATGGTCGTTACCTCTTTCATAAGAACTCCTGAGAGAAGGGCACTGAGAAAAACAGATGCAGAAACAACACCTATTACATCTAAGCCGGCGATAACTTGTGCCTTCTTAGCTATAAGTAGGGAGAACTCACCAACGGTTAGCATTGAAATACCAGAGAAAATAGAAGCGCGAAGATTTGAACCAAGAAGGTATACACCAGCGCCAACGGAGACAAATTTGACGATGCTGTTTATAATAAAAAGTACCAGTATTAAAGCGAAATTTGCGTAAATAGAAGCAGGATTTACCAACATCCCCATGGAGAGAAAGAAAAATGAAGAGAAGAAAAGCCCAAATGGCAACATGGATTTTTCTATGCTCTTGAATTCCCTGAGCGACTCTACAATGCTCCCTGCAAGAAATGCTCCTATAGAGGCGTCGAAACCAAAATACGTAGCAAGAAATACAAAAAGTGCGCAGATGGAAAGTGATGCGAATATTATGGTCTCGGTGGTTTTGACTCTTGCAAAATACATAAAGAATATTTTTACAACCTTCTGCAGCAGAACATAGCATATCATAAGCGCTAAAAGCGATTTTACTATAGATAAAACAAATTCGTTAAATACGAGCTTCGTATCCAAATTTATCGGAGTTGCAGATAAAACAGCGAGCGCAAAAACTGCAATAACGTCCTCGAGTATGAGCACGGCAAAGAGTAAATTTGCTTCATCTCCATACGAAAGTTCTTTATCCTTTATTAACCTGGAGAAAAGCGTCGTGCTGGAGAATGAAAAAAGCGTTGCGATTAACAACGCTCCAACTGGCGGGAGACCAAAGATAAGCGAAACCTCATACATCACAATGAATACAAGCATAAGTTTTACGAATGCTAATAGTAATGCGCGCATTCCAAATTTTATTATCTTGCTGAGACTAAATTCTATTCCTATTATAAAAAGGAGAAGGATTGCCCCTATATCGGAAAATATATTTATCGTCTCATCTTCTTTCACCAGACCGAGCGCAAAGGGCCCTATGACAGCACCTACGAGGAGTATTCCTATTACTGGAGGGAGCCTCATACGCATTGTTAGAATTACCCCAATTAGCAAGGAGAAGAATATAACACCTAGTTCGAGCATCTCGCTCATTTTTCTTATCACCTGGTCGCATCGTATCTTTTTTTGCATGGGCGGGTAACATCAAAACAGAAAACATATATAAAGGTTTGCGTGCCTTCACCTTTCCGGTGGATGCGGATGATAGTTCTTGAAGATACGAAAGCAGCTTATAGACTTTATAGAGTAAAAAGACAAGAACTGCCGAAAAATTCGTATATTTTATGTTCCGACCTTTCGCGAGTGATTCTTTACAATCCTCATATTGCTGGAAAAACTCTCCAAGAGAGAATGGAAGGATTAAGCCCCATTTTTGTAAAGATAGCGACAGAAAAGGCGCTTAAAGGAACGCCCTTTGAAGATGTCGTAGAATTTGTTCTCCTTGCCGGAGGATTGTACTACAATATAGCAGATGGATTTAGAAAGGTGCATGATTACGCACCGCCGCAATGTTTCTTAGGAATAAAGCGTCAGAGGGTGGAGGGAAGCGAGGGCCAGTTTCGGGCTGTTTCAACATATGAAAACTTTGAATCCCTTCCGAAAAATTCGTCTGTTGTAATCGGCGATACTATTGCAACAGGAGCAACTATAATTCGTGCTATAGGGGATCTTGAAAGGGCTGTTGAGGAGAAAGACGGAAAACTGAACAAGCTAATAATCTGCTCGCTCGCGTGCTCAACAGAGGGAGCAAGGAGAATAAAAAAGATGGAAGACAGATTAAAAGAAACAAACAAAGATTTTGAACTTTTTCTCATCGTTGCAGAACAATTCTTCCATCTTATGCCGGACGGTACCGACCTGCGATTTCTTAGGGAAGATAGCCTGATGCCGGATGAAACGAGAGCATTCACTCTTGAGAGATATGGGGAATTTCTCGGCAGAGAAATGAAATGCGCTGTATTCGATTGGGGAACGAGATGCAAGAACCCAAAAAAGCATTATACTGAATTCTTAGAATTTGCAGAAAGCATATTGAAAAATCCTGCTGCTGATGAAAAGGCAAAGGGAGAAATTAAAAGAATGATTTCCGAAATAAACGAGGAGATGAAGATATTTAGAAAAACCTTCTAAACATTAAGAGATTTTGCTATCTCACAAAATGCTGTTGCTGCAACCCTCAATGTGTTATTCTCGGCTTCATGCGCTAATCTTTTCTCTTCTTCCGTTTCTGGAAATGATTTTCCTGGTATAGCGCCTATTACCGCAGAAATAAGACCACTATGTACTTCAACTCCTTCTTTTCTAAACTCTGCCGCAAGAACATCTATTACTGCTTCTTCCATTTCAGTACTTACTACGCCATAGTTCTCTCTTAACCAGGCAAAACCTTCGTCTTTTATCTCTGCATAAAGGGAGTCCTTTGTAAAATTTGGCCCAACTACGTTTTTTAATCCTAAAACATCTGCAGCTTCCTGGAGACGGAGAAGAAGCCTTACTGAGCAAATTGTTCTTAAATTCTGCTCATCGTGGCTCATGAAAAGTGTGCGATGCTCGCTTAGAATCTTTCTTAACACGTCTATTTTTTCTGAAACATTTATACCAACAAAATTCAATGCTGAAAGTGTGGATTGTATGATCGCACCTATCGAACCATAATTTTCATTTGTTATTACTATATGGCCTATTGAGATCTTTCTTTCAGATGGAGAAAAACTATTCACGCCCGCGCACGTTCCAGCGCGCACAACATATATTCCATCGCTCTTGATCTCTGTGCCATTCACATTATAGCCATCATCTCTGGCAAAATAAAGCGTCTCCCTCAAATTTATTTGTGTTGCAGGACAACCCATTTGTGTTTCAACTACCGCAATCGGCACGGATAATCGTTCATACTCAATAATGCCTATGAGCATAGAAACTCTTCCATACGCGTTCAATCCGAATTTCTTAAGCGCTTCCTCGTCTATAAAAACCGGATCCTTCATATTCAACACGCTTGGAGCCTTTTTCACCCGTGCTCTACTTCCAACCGCTGTTATGAACGGAGGAAGCATTCCTTCGTTGTCCTTAAGATAGGGAATGTCCTTCCATTTTTTTAGTTCATTAAGATGTCCAACTGCAGTATGCGTTCCGAGCGGCTTAAGCTTCTCCCTCTTCATTATCCTCTCGCCTGACATAAAAACACCTTACATATAACTAAAGCGAAATGTTTAAAAGAAGAATTAAGACTTAAACAGGTTAATGCCCATTACATTATAAGAACATTTTATTGTAGGTGATCAGAATAACTACGACTAAGAAGTCGAAATCAAAAAAATTTTATCTTACAACAGCAATTCCGTACGTAAACGCAGCCCCGCATCTCGGTCATGCGCTCGAATTTGTGCAGACTGACGCAATTGCACGTTATCAAAAGTTGCTTGGAAAAGACGTTGCGCTCGTGACCGGCTCCGATGAAAACAGTCTAAAAAATGTCCATGCGGCTGAGAAGGAGGGGATAACACCAGTACAGCTCTGCACTAGGAATGCAGAGGTCTTTAAAAAAATGGCTTTGGAAATCGGCCTTTCCTTCACTAATTTCCAGCGAACATCTGATAAGGAAAGACACTGGCCCGGAGTTCAGATGCTGTGGACTCTCTGCAACAAAGCAGGAGACATTTACAAAAAGAAATATCGTGGATTATATTGCGTTGGTTGCGAATCATTTTATGAAGAAAGCGAGTTGCCTAATGGCGTATGCCCAGAACATAAGACCAAACCGGAAATTGTTGAAGAGGAAAATTATTTTTTCAGATTGTCAAAATATCAGGACAGACTTGAAGCGTTAATAGAAAGCGACGAGCTGAAGATACTACCAGAGACGAGAAAAAACGAGGTTCTCAGCTTTATAAGGAGCGGTCTTCAAGATTTTAGTATCTCAAGATCTGTTAAGCGTGCAAAGGGATGGGGGGTTCCTGTCCCAAACGATTCGGAGCAAATGATGTATGTATGGTTTGATGCGTTAGGAACATACATTACAGGTATTGGGTATGGGGTTGATGAGAAACAATTCCAAAAATACTGGCCCGCGGATATTCACGTAATAGGAAAGGGCATCTTGAGATTCCATGCAGTCTACTGGCCGGCAATCCTTCTTTCAGCAGGCCTGAAACTACCAAAAACCATTTTTGTTCATGGTTATATAACTGTGGAAGGCAATAAGATGAGTAAATCCATCGGCAACATAGTCGATCCGTTTGTACTCATCGAAAAATACGGAGTCGATTCTCTGCGGTACTGTCTTCTTAGTGAGATACCTACATTTGACGACGGAGATTTTTCTGAGAGGGTGCTCGTCGAGAAAAATAACAGCGAGCTCGTCGCAAATATCGGTAATCTTGTTAACCGTACAATCCTCTTCATTACGAAAAATTTCAATTCCGAAGTTCCAGCAGGGAAACTAAACGATGTTGATAAAGTATTTATTGAAGAACAGAAGAAGCAGAGTAAAAAAATAACGGACCTGTTAAATGAGAATAAACTTAAGGAAGCGCTCGATGCTGTAATGGAATTCTCAAGGAATGCAAACAAATACTTTCAAGATAATGCGCCGTGGAAATCCATAAAAGAAAATCCCGAACGCGCATCTACGGTCCTCTATGTACTAACAAACCAAGTAAAGGATATAGCCATAATGATCTGGCCGTTTATGCCAAATGCAAGCGAGAAAATCTTCAAACAATTTAACCTAAATAACCTAAAGGTAAAAAAATGGAGTGATATCGGTGAACTTTCTGTAAAAGCCGGCCATAAGATCGGTGCCCCAGAAATATTGTTCAAAAAGATAGAAAAAGAAAAGACAGAAGGGGTCGCAGTCCAACAGCAGCCAGAAACAAAATTTGCTGATTTAGACCTCGAGATAGGAGAAATCATAGAGGTAAAAAGACATCCAAATGCAGAGAAATTATATATAGAGAAGGTAAGGATGATCGATGGCGAAAGGCAGATTGTTTCCGGCCTTGTTCCGTATTTCAAAGAAGAAGACCTGCTTGGAAAGAAGGTAATTATAGTAAAAAACCTGATGCCTGCAAAACTCCGTGGTGTGGATTCCAACGGAATGCTGTTAGTTGCGGAAGATGCAGCAGGAAATATAGAACTACTCTCTCCTGGTGAGGGAGAAGTTGGAGATAAAATCACAGCAGAAGGGGCGGAGCCGAATCCAAAGAAGTTCATCACGATAAAGGAATTTGCAAAAATAAAACTGGAAATAAGAGATGGCAAAGTCTTAGCTGACGGCAGGCATCTTTTCATCAATGGAAAAATGCTTAAAACGGAAAAGGTAAGAGAAGGAAAGGTCTGCTGATATGAAAAAGCTGGGCTGTAAAGTTAGCGACACCTATCTTAGTGCAAAAAGCTAATCGGGCACCGACGACTTTAAAAACTTCGGGTTCCTAATTTGTTTTATGAAGATTATGAAAGCATTTGACAAGAAAGTCGGAAAAACTGAATATCACAAATACCGAGTTAATTTGCCAAAAAAGATAGTGGAAGATTCAGATTTGCTTTTTATCCCAAATACGAATATTAAGCGAATATTTATCTCGCTTAATAGTTGTTATGTGCAATCTGCCTCCGCCCGCCTCGTCAGATCTCTTTGGTAAAATTTATAAATTTCCCTTCTTCTTATATAGGCAATATGGGATTTTGGCAAAAGATTGGGAATTCTATTAAGGAAGTAGCAAAAAATATCTCTGATGAAATGAAGAGGAGACAGGAAATAGCTCAAACCAAGAGACAGATTCTAAACAGGTATGAAATGAGCGACTTAAAGAAGATATGTAAAGATTATGGAATTGGAGAACCCCTTCCTTACGAAGAGAATCCTATAACTGGAGAAAGATATAAACGAACAGTTACTCGAGAAGATTTTATTGATCGTATAATGAATAGCTTAACGCTCGACCAAATCAAAACATTTTCTGATAAGAATAGAATTAAAATATGGGATATACTAAAAGAAGAAAAACCAGCTGTTTCTGAAACTCCAAAACCAGAAAAAAAAGAAATACCCGAAGAACCAGAACAGAAAGTTACGACTATTGAAGTTAAAAGGCAGAGTGAGTTTGACTCAATTCTTGCATCAATAGCAAATGATTTTGAACCTGAAGATGTAAGAGATGAAAATGATTTTGAAAAACAATTAACTCAATTTTTGAAAATAAAATATCCTGATAGAATCCGAAGACAAGTTGAAACGCCAAAAGGAAAGGTTGATTTGGTTATAGATGAAAAATATGCTATTGAATTAAAAATCGCAGATGGTAAAGGAAAGTTAAGAGACTTGGTTGGTCAAGTTCATAGTTATAAAAAAGTTTTCAATAATGTCGCAGTTATCCTCTTAGATGTTGGAAAAATGTCTCGTTCTGAAATCAAAGAGTATATTGATGACTATGAAGGACTTGGTGTAAAAACACTAATATTGGAAGGGGTTCTCCGTAGAAGAAAAGGTAAATCCAAACAAATTAATATCAAATTTTAATGCACCGATACGGGGCGGACTTTCTCCTCACATTCGTTCGGTCGGCACGTTGCACTCTCACTGTCGCTCGGCTCACTTAACAGCTAATAACAGGCTCGAACTTGCAGTTCTCGGCCCAAATTGCTCGCAATATTTTGTATTTTAGATAGGCTTGCAACTTCTTTTATTCGCAAACCGTTATAGGTGACGTTTACTTAACAGCTCAGAAAAAGCCGGAAATATTTATACCGCGGCAGCGATCTAAAGACCAGAAAATTATTTATGGATGACACAAACTAATTTATCTTCCAAAAGGCGACTTGGTGTTGGCAATCGAACTGCTCGGCAGCGCACATGTTCGCAGGATATGTTACATCTAAATTAATCACGACGTAATTGTGGTTTCCTGACATTGGTACATCGAGATCGCTGTAAGACATCGTGCGCGGACTTTGAGTGCCGCTTACCTCAGGCCCGCCAGAACTGCTCCAAACAACAGTATTATCATTCATTATCTGTACTTTGTTTACTTGCATCGCCACATAACCATTGGCTGCCGTTGCAGTCATGTCCATGTACAAGCTCTCAGCGTCATTATCGGTGACCTGCGTCACTATCGCAGGTCCGGAGTATATGGTGTATTCTAAATATCTTATGACGTTGTCATCTTTTGTATATTTTATTTTGTAATCCACGCGGTAAACTCCGTAATATACAGTTGCCTGTGGGCCTGCCGCCCAGGGAGAATTGTAAACGTGCGAAATATAATACTCCGTGCCAGTTTTTGTTTTTGTCTCTGGCGGATTGACAACATTTACCAAAGCAGTGGCGGTTGAGATAGCACCATCGCTGTCGGTTACGCGCATGGTCAATATGTACGAGCCTGTATTGGCATATGTGTAAGACACGGTATCAAATCCGGTTGTTTGCGCGTTTCCATCGCCGAAATTCCAATAAACTGAGGTTATTCCCCCATCTGGGTCCATCGAAGCGAAAGGACTGAATGTTATCGGCTCTCCTTTGTATGCCGTGTATGATTGTTCAAGAACTGCGATTGGCGGTTGGTTTCCTTTTACCGTTATTATGTAATAATCGCTATCGCTGGCTCCATAATTATCCGTGACATTGAGCACTACGATGTGCTGACCTGATGTGGTAAAGCTTCTGTAAACCTCAGTTCCATCTTCCCAATTATTCTCGTTGTCAAATTTCCATCTGCAAGTATAATATGGGCCGTTCGGATCAGTGGTATTGCGACAGTTGAATGTGAACCATTCTCCTCGCAATCCAGTTGTTTTGTCCGCTGATATTACCGCATTTGGCGGTTGGTTGCTGACAAGCGGAACAGCAATCTCTGCCTCGTTGTTGTTTTCCAAACTCTCGGTTACCGTGTTTGACGGATCGGCAACAGCCGAGAATATAATGTCCCCGACATCGTAGGTGTTGTTGATACGAGTGTATGTAATTATGCTCTTGCTTTCCATCGGATTAAGCTGCTGGATGGTCTGCTCGTCTATCTTTTTTCCGTCGGCAAATACTCGAATAACGATGTTGTTTGCTCTTGCAGTGCCGCTGTTATAAGCAGTTGTAGTTACCTGCGCATAAGAATAATAACCGCTTGCGCTCGGGATAACGATCGCCTGCCTGTTTGAATTTATCGACAATACAATGTCCGGAAGCGAGGCGTTCAGCGAGAGCGAAAATGCGTTATTGCTGAAATCGCTTTCATAAACATAATTCGACGGATTGACCTTTGCCACGATAATCGGATTAGCTGATATTCCGCTCGGCACGGTCCACTGAATTGTTTGCGTTGTTTTCTCTCCGGCTGAAAGCGTTATCGTTTTCTCTCCTATTTCGTTTTCCTCTCCGTTTTTGTCAACATAATAGAAAACCAATTGCGCGTTCGATGCCTTTGCGGTTCCGATGTTTGAGACTGTTGCTTTCAATGTTATTGTTGATCCGATTGAAACAGTGCCGGTATAATTAACTGAATCCACCCTGAGATCAGGCGCATCAATGTCCGCTGATTTGTTTGCGATGTTGTTCTTCTCGTCGCTTTCCCTGATTGCACCCTTCGGATCAATGTTTATCAGGACATTCACGTATTTTCTATTTGGCGCTGACCAGTCAAAGCTTACTTCCTTGTAGCCTTTTGCAGGTATCTTTTCTATTGTTTTTGTTTCAAGTAATTCAAATTTGTCCTCTTCCGCAGCCATATAAAACTCGACCGTGACGTTCTGTGCGGCCGCGGTCCCATCATTTTTTATCTTTACTTTTGTCCTGGCACTGCCTCCTGCCGCAATGTTGCTCGGGCTAAAAGAAATGTCGCTCGAATTTATTTTTAAGTCTGGATAAAGTTCTTCTATCTCCAATTTGTGCACGCCGATGTTGTTGTACTCGTTCCTTTCTTTTATCTCGTTTTCAGGGTCTACCCTCACTGCGATTACCATCTTATTAGTTTCCGATGGTATCTTGAAAGCGATTTGAACATCTTTGCTTGAATTAGGTTGAATGGATGGAATGACCACCTCCCCTAAAATCGGCCCTTGGATTATGCCTTGCCTATTCTCATTGTTCGCCTTTTTTATTATCTCAAAGCCAGATTTCGCTGATGACACGCTTAATTCTGTATATTCAACTTCTCCGCCTTTTTCAGAATCTCTTTCTTCATAAAAATCTATTCTTTCGACTTTTTGGAATACCACCTTGACATTTTTTGCCGCCGCTGCTCCCCTGTTTTCCACCTTTGCCTTTATGCTGACAGTAGAACCTGTTTTTGGCAGTGCCGGAGAATGAGACAATGAGCTGTCGCTTATGAAAAGGTCAGGCATCATCGCCTCTTGAGAAATATGAATGATTATCTCGTTATTGTTCTCATTTAATTCGCTGACAGTGTTGTTCGAGTCAACCATTATCCTGATGGTTGTCTGGTTTATCGGCAGATTAATGCTCGTGTACGCTCTCGAATTGGCAGGAATCATGGATATACGAGCGCATTTTTCATTCGCGCAAACAAACACACTCGGCGCTTTCTCCGTTCCAATATTTTTTACATACATCTTGAGCGAGATCATTTGCTCATTATTTATTTCTTTTATTTGATATGTGATATCAGATTCGGATATCGAAAGATCCGGCTGAGGTTTTGCAGAGTAATAAACGCTTATGCTGTTGTTATTGTTGTTCTCGTCTTTTTCCGAAATCCTATTTTCCTGGTCTGCGATTGCGATTATGCTAAAATTTCCTGCCCCTGTCGGTGATGGACAATCGAACGAAACACTCGTTTGCTGATTTGTCGAAAGGGAAAGATTCCCTTTTTTTCTTACCGAGCCGTCTGCGCATATCAACGAAATTGAGAGATTTGATGCCTTTTCGCTGCCGATGTTTTTCGCATAAACCTTTACGGTTATGTTATCGCCTACCGTAACCGTTGAAGGAGTTATCGTCATTCTCATGATACTGACATCAGGGTATGCTTGAAGTGTGGTAAATGTTTCAATGCTGCTGTTATACACGGTGTTGTTGTAGGTGCATTGGAGCCTGTAAAAATACTTCGTGTTGGGTTTCAACGAAGTAAGCGAGATCGTATGGTGCAGAGATTTGCTCGAAGACGATGCAATCTTTCCCAACCCCTCTGTCGTGCCATAAAGCACCTTGCTCGAGCAGTTATAAGCGGTATCCCAACTAATCGTTGCGTTTCTTTCTTGTGCAAGTGCGTTGATGTTATCAAATTGCGCGTACAACAAAGGTACCATCAACAAAATGAAAATGATTTTTTTCATACCTCTCACCCTTATTTCGCGATGCATTGGTTGCTATCCGAACTTACCGTCCACAATGCCTCGCCTTCAGAATTTTCTAGTAGATACTCTTCGCCAGTCGGGCACAAGCGTGCGGCTTCTGTGCTGTCCATCCAATTGTTTCCGAGCTCGTTGACAAAAAGATACTCTTTCTCCCTTACCGAACCGTCTGGGATACTGATCGTATAACTTTTCTTGTTTTTTAGAGAATCGAAGGTATACTCCCACCTTGTCGATTTTCCGTTTTGCTCTGCGATGCCGTAAATCGACACGAGCACGGCGTCAGGATCTATTCGGCTTATCTTTTCCTGTGCCCTTTGAAGCCCGTCTCGTGCAGAAAATTGCTCCGCATTGTTTTCAGAGGTTTTATTTTCTACTGTTTGATTTTCAGCAGTGCCGTTTATCTCGATTTTAACTTGAGGTTTTTCAACTGAGATACAGCCAAAAAGAAATAGCGCTATACCAATCAACAATACTACAAACAATACCCTCCCGCTTTTCATGGTGTTTTTTTTAATAAAAGCATTTAAAAAATTTAAGAAATTAAGACCCCGTTCACGACTCCGTCCTGTCCTACGCGATTTGTTACTCTAACCTTTCCAATCTCTGTTTCTATAACAGCGCCTTTTGTTATTATGTTCATACGGACATATTCCGGATTGTAGCTTTCAAGGACGCGCAGGATCTTTACTTTTTTTGTTCCCTCCTTTGTAATCACATTAGCAGTTGCTGCTTTCTTAAGCTTGAGCCCAAAGCTTCCACCCCGTTTCCTTCTTTTAGTTCTAACGTCCTTGTCGGAAACCTTCGTAGCGCTGAACTCTCCTCCTATATGAGCGAGTTTTTTGTCTCGAAATTTCTCCCTTTTCCCACCAGTGCCTTTCCTTACTTTTTTGTCGTATGGTTTATGATACTGCTTCATATTTACACATCTCGAAGAAGATATTTGATTAAAATTAATTCAATGGGATGTATTTTTAAATGATTATCTCTTCCTATCTTCTATGTGAAAGTTATACGAATTTTTTCTTATGTTAAACCCGAAAGGCTTCTCCAACTTCTTCCAGAACACGCCGTAATTCTTGATGCCAAGAAAGTTCATTCTATGGAAGAATTAGAGCTTGCGGAGATATTGGCAAAGGATGCATTTAGAAGACATCGCAATATAGCAAAAAAATTCAGATATGAATTTCTGCTGTGGTTGGCCGGTAAGACCGACATAAAAAGTGCATTAGAGTTTCTATCGCCGAAAGGCAGAGAGATGCTTCTTGTAATATTGAATTCTGGAGAAAAAATCATTGCTCAAAAAAACCTATTAAAAAAACTAAATGCAATAAGAAAACCAGCAAGGCTGAAAAGAAGAGCTAAACCGCTAGATCTTGAAAGAATCTCTTTGAGTAGGATAAGAAGTAATTAAAAAAGAAGATCAATTAAGATAGGTTTACTAACTTATTCCTAACTGCTTTGCCAATACGTTTCTGTCTATAGGCAATTCTATACCAAGCACTTCGTGTATGAATAAGAACATATCTATTACTTTCTTATAATCAGTTGTTACCTTATCCGCCATTTGTTTAATGGTCAGGTCCTTTCCTATAAGTTCATAAAGCATCAGGCCTTCCCGTCCATATTTCTTATAAACAGTATAACCGTCGTCGCCATATTTTTTTCTCACTTCCTCTCTCGTCATAGGCTTTATTATTATCATTCCATTATCGAGCATGAAACCAAGTATTTCGTAAACAGTGTAAAGTGGGATATCAAATTCCAATGCCATATCAACAACATCTTTTTTTCCATCTATCTCGTCCCAAATCTTTCCTCCTTTGTCTTTATATTTAAGAAGAAGCTTGGCTCTCATCTGTACCGACTTGACGATATCCATAGGTGCCTTGACAGGAATCTCTACTGGTGTCGGTATTGTTATTGCCTCCGGCTTTTCTACAGCTTCTTCCCCTTCTATCATGGGCCCAAAACCAGCGCCTGCTTCCTTCTTCTCTTCAATTGGTGGGGCCTTTTCTTTCGCCTTTGGATAATCCAATTTTATTATTCCTTGCTCGTCCATGAAATCCAATATCTCTATAAGTTTTGATTCGCTCAAACCAGTTTCGTTCATTATCTCTTCTGCAGTTCTTTGGCCATCTATAAGCTCATAAACTCGAAGACCAATATCGCCATATCTATCCTTTATTATTTTCTCTATAGGTGTGAGTTCTTCACCTTCCTTTTCTTCTATTTCACCCTCAGGTTGAACCTCCTCGATGGCTTCCTCTTCAGAAGGTGCTATCTCTTCCTTTTCTTCCACTTCTTCAGGAAGTTCTTCTTCTGCTTCCTCTTTTTCTTCTATTTCCTCTCTCTCTTTTTCTTCTTCCTCCTCCGTCTCCTCCTCTTTTTCTTTTTCCTCCTTAATCTCTTCTGGCAGTTCTATCTCTATAGGTTTTATCTCCTCTTCAAATTCCTCTTTTTTTGGAGAGGGTTTTGCTGGTGGTTTTTTTACAGGTTTTTCCTCCTCTTCTAGTTCTTCTTCTGGTGGAGGTATTTCAATCTTCTCCTCTGGCGGGGTGATTTCTTCTTCCTTTGGCGGAATCTCCTCTGGCGGTTTCTCCTCCTTTTTCTCTTCAACTCCTACTGGAGTAAGCTCCACCATGCCCGCTTCCTGAAGATATTGTATTATTTCATCGAAAAGGTCCTTTTTGATTCCAAGGTCCTGTTGAAGCTGATTTGTTGTTCTTTTTCCTGTGATGGCCTTGTATACCTTTAATCCGACTTCCCCGTATCTCTTCAAAATAAGATTCTGGTTCTTAAATCGCTGTAGCGGTCCCTTCTCAAGCTTCGTTATGTTGTAATCCTTTCTCTCTTCTCTCTTTTCTGCCTTTTCTTCGGATTTTTTTTCTTTGGCTTTTTTATCTTCTTTTTCTTTTCCTTTGTCCTTCTTTTTCATTATACCACACGTTCTCTGCTTTCTTTCAATTAGTTAGTGCTTTTAATTTTATCGTAAATTCTATCTTGTCCGTTTGCACTGCGCTTATTTTACGTTTATTATTTTACGCTTATTTTAACCAGCCGCGATATATCATTGCCTTTTCCACTCTTTCTTTTGCTATGCCCATAGCGGCCTTTCGCGTGTCACCGTCTTCGCTTTGCTCTAGCATGGCTTTTGTATTTTTTTCTATCTTATCCTTAACCATCTTAAACATCATCTCTTTGTTCCATCCCATTGTTTCGCACCAGGAGCTTATTACCCCGCCAGCATTCGCGACAAAATCCGGTATTATGACAGTCCCTCTTTTTTCGAGTTTTCGCTCGACGTCGTGCGGTATTGGTAGATTTGCTGCCTCTACTATATATTTCGCCTTAACCGCATTTACATTTGTTTCTGTTATTACGTTTGGTCGCGCTCCCGGTATTAGTATATCCACATTCAATTCAAATATATCTTTGGTTCCAAGAATATTTCCTTCATATGCAGTGACCGTTCCCTTTTTCTCTTTCGTTGCGATAAGCTTCTCATAATCTAGCCCCTTCTCATTATATATCGTGCCTTTCGAATCCGAGACCGCGACAACATTTGCTCCCATCTCTGTTAGGAATTTCATCGTGAATGTTCCGACATTTCCGAATCCTTCTATCGCAACTTTCATTCCTTCTATATTTTTTCCTGTATGCTCCACCGCAATTTTTGTAGCAAGCGCAACACCATAACCAGTGCTTCCCAACTCGTGCGGTAACCCGCCCATCTCAATAGGCTTTCCGGTAGCAGCGCGAGGGTCGTTCAATTCGTCTGCGATGTACGCCATTTCCACTTCTGTCATGTTCATATCTGGTCCTGCTATATATTCATCAGGTATAATATCGGCAATTTTTCTTGCAAACGCGCGAACAATCTCTTCCTTTTGTTGTTTTGTCATGTTTTTTGGATCGGCCTTTATTCCACTTTTCGCTCCGCCAAATGGTAGGTCAGCCATTGCATTCTTCCACGTCATTGCCCTTGCAAGCCCCATAACCTCTTCTGTTGTAACATCGGGAACCATTCTCACTCCGCCCTTTCCAGGTCCGCGCGCAGTGTTGTGGATGACGCAAACGCCTTGCATCCCAGTCTTCTGGTCGTAAACTTCTATAATCTTCTCGAATCCAAATTCATCTTCCTTTTTCATTTGCTCATCTCCGAATTCAATAAATAGAACGAATTTTCTTTATTTTTAAAGATGGATTTCTAAGGAATGTTTTATAAAAGTATCAATCACTAAGCATGGTTATGGATGTCAATAGCATTGAAAAGAAGTGGAACAGGCTATGGGAGGAGAAAAGATGCTTTGAGACAGAACCGGATATGCGGCAGAAAAAATTCATTACGGCTGCCTTTCCGTATCCAAATTCTCCCCAGCATATCGGCCATGCCAGAACGTATACCACTACAGATATTTATGCAAGGTATTTGAGACTGAAGGGATACAATGTTCTCTTTCCGATGGGCTTCCATGTTACAGGGACCCCAGTGATAGCAATGGCGCAAAGGATTGCAGAACGCGATCCAGAGATTATTAAAGTTTTCTCAGACATTTATGGTATTTCTGAAGAGAAGGCAAAGACGCTTGCAGACCCTGAACGGCTTGTTATGCATTTTTCCAAGGAGATAGAAGACGGAATGCGAGAAATGGGCTACAGCATAGATTGGAGAAGAAAATTCTATTCATCCGACCATAAATTCAATCGGTTTATTCAGTGGCAATTCCGCAAGCTTAAAGAGCTTGGTTATCTTGTGAAGGGCGAATACCCAATTGCATGGTGTCCAAACGATAAGCAGGCAGTTAGTGCGCATGATACAAAGGGAGACATCGACCCTGAGCTCGAGCGCGTTACTGTCATTAAATTTGCTGCCGAAGACGGAAGCGGCTCCTTCATAGTAACAACCTATAGGCCTGAGACAGTTTACGGCGTTACGAACATATGGATTAACCCAAAGGTAAAATACGTGAGAGCAAGGTTGAACGGTGAGTTTGTTTATTTAGCGAAAAAGGCGGCCGAGCTTCTTAGTTATCAACTAGAAATTAATATCACGGAAGACGTCTTACCAGAGAAGTTGCTGAAGATGAAAGCGAAAAATCCAGCCACCGACGCGTTCGTTCCTATCTATCCAGCTAATTTTGTAAACGAGGAGATAGGCACGGGTATTGTAATGTCTGTTCCCGCGCATGCGCCATACGATTACCTTGCACTTCGCGATTTGGGAAAGGAGAACATAGAGATGCCTCAAGTAATAGAGCTTCCTGGTTATGGAAAGACGCCAGCGAAAGAAGAAGTAGAGAGAATAAACGTAAAGAATCAGAACGACCCGCTCGCAGAAAAAGCAACAAAAGAAATTTACAAGAAGGAGGCGCACGAAGGTAAAATGCTTGTAGGAAGATACAAAGGAATGCCTGTGATAGAAGCGAAAGAAAAGGTCGGAGAAGATTTGGTAGCAGAAGGTAATGCATTCCAAATTTACGTACTTGCAAACGCTCCCTTGTACTGCAGGTGCGGAGAAAAAGTTGTTGTTAACCTCCTTCAGGACCAATGGTTCATAGATTACGGCAAGCCGGATTGGAAGGAAAAAGCAAAAGAATGCATAAATTCTATGAGTATCATTCCGGAAGAAACGAGGAATGTTCTTCTCTACACAGCGGATTGGTTAAAGACAAGACCATGTACGCGGGCGAAAGGTTTAGGAACGCGTTTTCCGTTTGACGAAAGCAAGATGATAGAGGCGCTTGCAGATTCTACGATATATATGGCATATTATACGATATCTCATCTTCTTTCAGATTTCGATGAGGGTGAACTTACACAAGAATTCTTTGATTATGTTTTTCTTGGAAGAGGAAAAGGAACTCCAAAAATGAAAAAATTGCGTGATAGCTTTTTGTATTGGTATCCGCTTGATTCGAGACATAGTGCAGCCGATCTATTGAGAAATCACCTCACGCTTTTTGTTTTTAATCATGTGGCAATATTCGAAAATAGATTCTGGCCAAGGCAGATAGTCACAAACGGTTTTGTTCTAATGGATGGTATGAAGATGAGCAAAAGCATGGGCAACATCCTTCCATTGCGAAAGGCAATCTCCGAATACGGTGCGGATATAATAAGGTTTTCTGTTGTCAGTGGAGCAGACCTTCTCAGCGATACCGATTTTAACAAAACCGTAGCAGAGGGGGTAAAATCAAGGATAATGTTTATGGAAGAGCTTCTCGAAGAAACCATAAAGGCAAAGGAAAAAAGGCATGCAATGAGTAGGGCAGATAGATGGATACTCTCTCGGTTCAATCGTAGGTTGAAGAATGCTGAAATGTTTTATGAAGCGCTGGACCTTCGCAGGCTTTCTATGGAACTCTTCTACGATCTTATAACCGATTTGAAGTGGTACATAAAGAGGACTGATAAAAAGAATCTTAGGGAAATATTCGAAAAATGGACGGTGGCAATCTCACCTTTCATGCCGCATATCGCAAATGAGTTTTGGGAAAGACTCGGGCATAATAACTTTGTAGACTTTGAGAAATTTCCCCAGGCAGATGAAAGCGCAATTGACGATGGTATAGAGAGAGAAGAAGAATTTGTTAAACAGACAAGGGATGATATCGAAAAGATAGCCACGCTTGTAAAAACAAAAACAGGGAAGATGCCTGAGAAAATAACAATATACGTTGCCGGAGACTGGAAGAGAAAGGCATACAAACTGCTCAAAAAAGAGAAATCTTTTGAAAAAGCCATGAAAGCAGCGCAAGAGGATCCTTTGCTGAAGCGATATGTAAGAGATATTCCAACATTCTTTAAGCCGCTGATAAAGAACATCTATGTGCTTCAAGATATAATGAGCACAGAAGAAGAGTTAGAAATCCTTAAGGACGCCAAATCTTTCTTTGCAACAGAATTCTTATGCGATGTTGAGGTTCTTATGGACCATGAAGCGAAACATGAAAAAGCAAAGAATGCTATGCCAAACAAACCAGCAATCATCATAGAATAAATAATTAATAAAATCCCAGGAGTTTTCCTATAACCATAAATAGAAGCATCCCAAAGACTAGTGGGGGGAGAGCAGGAAGAACAACCTTTCTCTTCCAGACAAGAAGAAGAAAAACAATAAGAGAGAAGACCGCACCCAGAAAGACGAAAAGGGTTGCTCCAGGAAGGTAAGCAAGCGTGGAGACCTCAAGAATTATTGGTGCTATCAAGTCGCCGGTGCCTAAATCAAGCCTTCTTTCCTTTCCTTCGACAACTGCTTTTGACGTTACAGTAAAGGCAAGGTCCTTTTTTACTATAAATTCTGCGAATTCTATCATATGCTTTGTCTTAAAAACTGCTATGTAATCGTAAAGCGAAAGTAAAACAAGGAAGATAAGGGCCGGGAGCGGTGTCAGTGAGATTCCAAATATCACCCCCACTCCGCCTGTTGCAAGAATAGCAGCAAGATTTTTGAACGCAGGATTCAAAAGTTTTATAGATGCAAGTAGAAGGCCTAGAAAAATTCCGCCTGCCATGCTTATTTCATATCCAGGACAAATTTGCAAAAATTTGTCCGCATTGTAAATTATCGAATTTACAATACAATAGAAAATCCTCAGAAAAGAATAGAAGATAATAGAAGAGGCGGTAGAGAGTAAAATAAATTCCATTACTCTAAAAATCAGATTAAGCATGAATTTTCTTATTAACACTATCATTACAAAAGCGCCAAGTACAACATACAACATAAAAAATATCGCATTGGCCGGGTTCGCCGAGTCCGTGGTAACAACGAGCATGTTTACGTATGGATTGAAATGAAGGTCGTTCAGCACAACAATGCCTGCGTAAATTCCTATAATCTGCGATAATATAAAAAACGCAACAATAGAGAGTATAATCCTGCTCATTTAGCTACCTCACAATCTTAACGTGGCCATGCTCCTTCTCGTAAAGCTCTCCGCGTCTGAGTAGTTCCGATATTATTCTTCTTGTTTCATCTTCGTCTATGCCGTATGATGAAGCGTCGCTGACTATCTCTTCGACGTCTGCGCTATCCTCGTGCTTCAAATGCTCCTTTATTATCTCTCTTACTGTGTCTATCTTTTGCAGTTTATCTCGTGTGGATTTTGGCTTGCCGGTTGTTACAACATCTACATCGAGCATGCCCGTTTCTCGGTCTATCATTATCTGTTTCATAACGTAGTTAAACAATTTTATCGCTACTTCAGCATCTTCGGCATCTACAGTGTCGCTCAATCTAATTTTTGCATGCGCTTCCGCGAGCCTTACAAGTCCTTCTAAGTATCTTGGTGTTATCGCCACCGAGCCGGCCTCTTTGCTTTTTCTTCTCAATTGAACGTAGAATTCCTCTATTTTTTCTGATGCTTCCATGGTAAGCTTAGGGTAACAATGTCTCCTTGCGTATGATATGTATTTCCTGATTAGCTCCGTGTCTATAACAGGCATTTCCTCTTCAGTCTTTTCTTCTCCCCTGTGGATTGAAAGTATGTGCTCCGCGAGTTTCAGGTCCTTTTCCTCATCAAGGACGTCTACTATTGGGAATATAAGGTCAAAACGAGAAAGCAAGGTGGGCGGAACGTCGAACTGCTCGGCAAGATTTTTACTCTGGTCAAATCTTCCATATTTAGGATTAGCTGCTGCAAGTACGGATGTCTTGGCTTTGAACTTTGCGACTATACCTGCCTTGGCTACAGAAACAGTTTGAGTTTCAAGAGCCTCATGCAGCGCAGACCTATCTTCTTCTGCAATTTTGTCAAACTCGTCTATCTGAACCGAGCCGCCACTGGCGAGTACTATTGCGCCTGCTTTCAGAGTCCAGCCACCTTCGCTGAGTTCATCTTTCTCTGCACTTACCGTAAGCCCTACTCCGCTTACTGATTTTCCGCTGACATAAATGCTTTTTGGAGCAAGCTTGTTAACGCTCAGCAAAAAGCGGGTCTTTGCCAAACCCGGATCTCCGATAAGAAGGATGTGGATATCGTCTCTGATAGGGGCTCCGCCTTTTAGTGTTTTTCCTTTCGTTCCACCAAAAAGCTGAAGTGCAAGTGCCAACTTCACTTCGTCATGTCCGTATATGGACGGCGCTATGGATTTTACTATGTAATCCCTTATATTAGGATCCTTAGAAAGTTCCTTTATTCGCACTTCATCCTCTTTTGTTATTTCTATTTCCTCAAAATCCCTCTGAAGACTTTTAGTGCTGTTCACTTCGATATATCTGCCGTACACAAGCTCTTGTTTTTGTCTCTGCCTTATGGCTTGTTTAAGCCTCATTATTCCGGTGATTTCTATATTATCCCCCGGTGCTATCGAATTAACAAGGTCATCTTCTAGAAGCAGTTCTACGCGAGCAGCAGGGGCGCCACCCCTAACCCTTTCAAGAAGTTCCTGCACCTCTGCGCGCTGAATATCTACATATGTGCTTCTTTCCTCGTCCTGTCTCATAGTGCCTACCTTCTTACATTCATCGCATCTCCTAGGCGGAATAAATGATCTATCGACAGGAATCCTTATCTCTGAGTTGCACATAGCGCATCTGTAAACTGCAATTTTCACCTTATGCATCACATCTGCTCTTCTCGTAACTACTCCCTTAAACGCGACGAATTCGTTTATATTGGCCGAACTCAGATGCTCAATAAGAAATGTATCGGATGGAAGATTAACGAATCTAACGTGCGGTTCGAATTTTATTCCGCCCGGTATATATGGTTTCAATTCAGCGAGCGCTTGTTCGGCAGCCCTTATCACAACATCTGGCTTTTTTATGAGAAGGTCGGCTATTTCTGGAAACTCCCTTTCAAACTCGCTATAGTCTACGTATAGACTTTTTTTATCAGGATAGGAAATTTCGAGTTCGTTTACTCTCTTTTTATACCCTGCCGTAAAAAAGTCGTGGAAGAAGGATACCATAGAAGAAATATCTTCATTTTCCAAAATACCCACCCGAGAGCGCAAAGAATAGACGCGTTGGCTATTATTTATTCTATTCTATAACTATAAATAAAATAAAGAATTAATAAAGGTTTTGATGGATTTACTTCTCTATGAAATTTTACGAATCTATCGCTGCAGAATTGATGGAAGTAGAGAAAGAAATAGAAAAGATGCTAGAAAACGAGCCAAAGGAGATATACGGCATGCTTTTTCCTTTCATAAAGCGAGGAGGGAAGAGGATACGCCCTGCACTTGCAATCAGTTGCTATTATGCCGTCGGCGGTAAAGGGAAGGAAATCATTTTCCCAGCGGCTCTTATAGAGATGTTTCATAATTTCACTCTTATCCATGATGACATAGAAGACGATTCGCAATTCAGACGCGGCGAACCGACCCTTCACAGATTATATGGCATACCTATTGCTCTCAATTCAGGGGATGCGCTTTATACCATCATATGGAATAAACTCGCCTATGCACCGCTTGACTGCAGAAAATTTCGCACCATTGAAAGAATGTTCTCTTCAACGTTTAAACATGTGGTCGAAGGACAGGGGCTGGAGCTTGATTGGGAGAGCAGCGGAAGATTTGACATCACTGAGGATGAGTATTTTGAGATGATAAAAAAGAAGACGGCGGTTCTTATCGGCCTTTCATGTGAAATAGGTGCAATGCTCGGAGGGGCTAATAAGAAAACATGCACCGCACTTAGGAAATTCGGGGAAAATATAGGAATAGCCTTTCAGATACAAGATGATGTTCTTAATGTGGCTGGTGATTTCAGCAAATATCAAAAAGAGATTGGGGGAGATATAACGGAAGGTAAGCGTACCCTTATTGTGGTCCATTCCCTTGCGCACGCAACTCCGGATGAGAAGAAAAGATTAATTACCATACTTTCATCGCATACAAGTCAGGCGGAAGATATAAAATATGCAATAGACCTTTTTAGAAAATACGGGTCTATAGATTATGCTCAGCAACACGCATATCGATTTGTAGAAGAAGCCAAAAAGAACCTCGAGTGCATAACAGACGAGAAAGGAAAAGAGATTCTTACGTCAATAGCTGATTTTGTGGTGAAGCGAGAAAGATGACCATTAAATATGGTTCTCTAATGGTATAAAGAACATTTAAATAGTTGCTCTCTTATAGCTATCTTATGATGCGCCTAAATTTCATTGTTGTCTTAGGAGTGGTATTCCTGCTTAGCGGGATTGTTTTTCCTTTTGCAGCATCTAATTATTTTTATGCTACGGAAGGAAATGTCACCGTTACATCCGAAGATTTCACATCTAACGGAACTTCCTATTCTATAATTTATTTCAACGGTGCGCCTACCTTCCTTCTTAAAAACGGAAATATAGTAAACGATAGCTCTGAAATTTCCACTGTTGTTTATAACTACTATGCAGAGCGTTACTATCCAACGCAACAAGAATTGAATGAACTGAGCGAGTTGATAAAGAAATACAATGAGAGCAGAAACAACGGTTACGATTGGAAAAATATGGAAGAATACAAATGCAGAGAGGTTCTCTTTACAGATAAGAGAGTAGATATAAACGGGGAGAAGCTTTGGTGCCACGACGACGCTTCATGCGATATGAACGCAAAGCTTCTTTATCAGGCATATAGCGACGCGTTGGGGCTTGGTTCCTATCAACCATTACTCGAGCCGCTTAAGCAATTTTCCTATGCGAGTTATGGCACCGATTCTATCCTTCAGAATATTAGCAGGATGCTGGAGAACGCAGATAGGAGTACAATAGTAGAAACCGTCGATTACATAAAAACCTCCATACCTACGCTTAGGAGGTATGCAAATGATATCGAATCTACGGTTTTTAGAACACCTCGCCTTAATGATAGTGCGGACAGGTCCGCGTGCCAATTAAGATGCTATGCCCTTTGTCCTTCTTTCGATCTCGACCAGGATACTCTTGCTGAATTGGAAACGAAAGCAGACGCGCTCTCCGAAAAGGTAAGACCGCTTGCGTCATATCTCCAGACATCCTCTTCTATTTATAATAATACGATGGCTAGGCTTGGGCATTTCCAGAATCAAACAAAGGCATCTTACTACAACACATTGTTCGAGCCCATAGAAAGCGAGGGGCTTGCGGTAGAGAGCTATGCAAGAAACGTATCCACATTTGTGACAAACACATCTTTTAACATGAAGATAGAACGATTGAGCGAGCTTCGAACAAAAATAAGAACGGGCATAGACAGTAGGAACTTTACTGGACTGGATGCCGACATAGAAGAGTATTCAGCACTCGTGAGCAACGTAAGGCAATCGGCAGTTTCAATGTATCAAATCTACAACGAGACTCTGGCAGCAAAGAATTATGCAGAGATGATTTTTTTTGAGATCAGCACCAAAGACCTGGGACCGATTGAGAGCGAAAAACTCACAAGCATAAAAGAAAATTTTGCAGAGCTTAACGAGAGATTTGGCAAGGGGCTATCACCTGCAGAATACGAAGAGCTTAAAGCGAATTATACTAGCATAGCTGAAGAAGAACAGGCACTTCTCGGAACCGCGGAATCAGGAAGCATGTCCAAGGTAATGTTGTATTTTAGAGGCTTTGCGAGAAAGGTTAATAATGGGATAGCGGAGTTGGCAACGAGAACAAACATTACAAATGTCAAGGAGATACCGGAAAATAAGTATATAGCTTTCGGTGGTTTTAGCCTGCTCGTCTTCCTTTCTCTTACTGCCGTACTGTTCCTTCTCTTCCTTTACTTCATAAAAATATACAATTATTCGAAGATGAAGTACGTTGTTATCGCAGGTTTCTTACTTGGGGCGATAGTGGTCGCGATATTCTCCGGGATGCTCTTCGTTATGATGCAAAAGACATCCACCCAGGCCACATTAGACGAGTTTCTCGTAGACCTCAACGAAAGACAAAACGTTGCAGTGGTCGTAGACACCGCTCTTGCAACCGAAACCCAAAAAACAGCGATGGAATCCTGCGGAGCAGCGGTTGCAAAATCAATAGCAGAAAATAACAAAACAGTAGTCGTCTACAACCTTGGGGCAACAGGAAACTGCATAAAAACATCTGGCTCGACCACGTCTTCGACCACCTTAGACGCCTGCCTCAGGGAGATAGATGCCATGGATTCTGTAATTTATCTAAATCCATCAGGGACTCTTGAGGTGCCAAAACTTTATACAGCATATTTCAATAAAGCCGAGATTTACGCACCTTCTGATTATTACACAGCATGCCCCCTTTCAACGATATTCCGATAGGCAGGGAATGATGGGAGTGATATTATGGAAATACCGGGAGATGTAAAGACCATAATTGTATTCTTGCTTGGTGCAGCAGTGATTATCCTCTTTGGGTATTTTTTTCTGGAAAACGGTAGCCCACAAACGTTTCAAAAGGGTCAAGAAATAAACAAAGAAACCTTCCTTGAACTATTTGGGGTTGCAAATAAGACGTATATCGTAATGGACGTAAGGAACGTTTCAAGTGATATCGTCAAAAGAAACGTCTTACAATGTGGCATAGATTTTGCTTCAAGCACTCCTTTCGCAGGAAGGAATGTTACCTACATATCTATGGATGCCAAGGATTGCTATATAGGAATGAGCGAAAAAACTGAAAAAGAAACAATAAGTAACTGCATGAAAATCCTTAATAGGCCCGACAGCATAACTCTTTACATAAAAGAGGGGTCTAATACTACGTACTACACAAGGGCAGCAGTAATCGGAGTTAATGAAAATTACGCGATAGGGCAGTGCAGTCTTAGACAACTTAGACAAAAATGAGAAGGAGAAGGGCTAGGACCTTGTTTTATATCTTAAGAAAGCGCCAATCCCTCCGAATCCTGCCAAGAACTGAGCGCCTTCTGCCGTGTTTGTGGATATTATCTCTACCGGTATATCATTTTGCTTCGCAAGCTCTTCGAGGTCGTCTATAAGCAATTTTTGATTTTCGAGTCGCATTTCAGAATTACATTTCTTGCAGAGTATTCTCTCATCTGGTTTTTCCCTAGTTATCTTTCTCTCGATATAGTTACACGATAGGCATTTGTATTCTGCGATAATATAATCAAGTCCCTCTGAGAGCAAAACCCTTTCCGCTTGTTTTGTTTCTATCGCTTCTCGAACCTGTTTCTCGCCGTAGGTGGCAAGTCCTTCGCTCACAACCTCTTTTATAAACCTGTCCACAAGTGCTTTTTCTTTTACTGCTTCTTGTTCTGCTAATATACCCTCGCTCTTTTCAAGAACCTCGCGCACTCCATACTCGTCCGTATATCCCGTATCAACTACACCCAACACCTTTATCTGATAATTGAATGGACTCATCTTTACGAAGAAATCTTTTGTTGGCCCTGGCCCTCCTATTATAACTCCCTTTACCTTACCTAGGAATGCCTCATCCATGCTTTCTCCGACTCGTTTGTAATATTTTTCTATGCTTTCCTCTATGAGGCGCTCATATCTTCGAGCGCTTTGTCCTCCCTTTCTTATCTTAGCGTGGGCGGTTGATGTGAGTTTCTTTATTATCCTTGTTTCGGTGCCGCGAATTATTGCGATGGTTGCTTCTCTTCCATCCATCACAACTACTCCGTAACTATCCTTAGTCTCAGTCATATTTTGAAGCGGCTCGAGGAAGAATTTCGAATCGCATCTATACGCTCCTATTCTTAACGGTTCTGGCGGTTCTATGGAAAAAAGTTGTATGTCCACCTTTGCCGGATTGTCTGAAATGTTTCCTGCGAATACAGCAAGTCCGTTCGGCGGTGTTTGTCTGAAAAGTTTGAGGTAGTTTATTATTCTTTCCAACGCTCCCAATACGTTTGTTCTCGTCTGTTTCGACTTTATATTGCTTGCCTGGCTCATCTCTTCTCTTAATTTATTACTCATCTCATGTATCGGGGAGCCTGCGGGTATGTAGACAGAGATAAGCTGCGTTCCGCTGCCCGTATATCCAGAAAGGGTTCGCACCCATTTTTTTAATTCGTAAAGCTTCTCGCTCTTAGTTTTTTCAGTCATTTAATTACTCCAGCAGTTTTACCTCTCCTGTATCTAGGTCATATTTCATAACAACTATTTTTACTCTTCCTTCCTCAACCGCCTTCTTTACGATGGCGCTTTTTCTCAGCATCTCTTCTTTCACTCTTATTGCGTTTATATCTACTGCTTTTTCTACATCGTTCTTTGCCTTTTTCGCTGCTGGTTTTATCTTCTTTACGATCGCTGCGATGTTTCCCTCAGCATGCCCTCCGCTGCATGCAGCAGTAACCGCGCCACATTTCGTGTGCGCAAGGATAACAACGAGCGGAGTCTTAAGGTGGTCAACTCCGTATTCCAGGCTTCCCAATGATATCTTATCAAGGATGTTTCCAGCAGTTTCTATTTTGAATATCTCGCCGATATTTGTGTCGAATATGTACGATGGTACAACCCTAGAATCCGAGCACGTTATAACCGTGGCAAACGGATGCTGACCAGAAAGAAGTTGCTTTCTCGTTTCGGGCATATTCTTTTCAGTCAATTTATTTTCCACATATCTTTTATTTCCATCCAAAAGTCTTTGCAATTCAATCTCACCAACCATTTTCTCACCCTTCGATAGAAGCGGTTCCTTTCCCTTAACGCGCAGATCATTGTTTGTATTTTTTTCTATTTCTTTTCGTACATGGCGATTCATTTTTTTCACCTTTTAAAGATGCATTAAAGAGAAATTACTTATCTCCTAACTCTTTAAATAATATTACTATCGATATCACTGCATTCCGGTATCATCGTATTGTCGTCGTTATGTTGTCGTGTTTGGAGTGTGGTTGTATTGTGTGGTATCATAGGATACATCGGAGGGAGAAGGGCTTCGGATGTGCTGGTAAAAGGACTTAAACATCTAGAATATCGTGGTTATGATTCCGTTGGCGTTGCAGTTGCAAACGAACATGGTTTAGAAATAAGAAAGGATAAAGGTAGTGTATCACAAGTATCGGTTGATCTTGGTTTTATGACCTTAGATGGCCACGTAGGCATTGGGCATACAAGATGGGCTACTCACGGCGCTCCGTGCAGAGAAAACGCACACCCACATTTTGACTGCAAAAAATCCGTTACATTAGTGCATAATGGGGTTATCGAAAATTATCTCGAACTGAAGGAAGAACTTGCAGCAAAGGGACATAAATTCTCATCCGACACCGATTCTGAAATAATAGCGCATCTCATAGAAGAGCAATTAAAAACAGATAAACCATTCTACGCCTTTATAAAATCTATCGCAAGATTAAAGGGTACCTACGCCTTGCTGGTAATATTTGCCGAGGACATAAAAAATATATACGCCGCCAGGAACGGAAGCCCACTTATAATCGGTGTAGGAAAAGGGGAGATGTTCTGCGCTTCTGATATACCTGCGATGCTCAATTATACCAAAACCTTCGTTCCGCTTGAAGATGGCGATGTAGCCGTACTTTCGAGAACAGGTTATAAGATATCAGATATTTCTGGCAACAGGGTGGAAAGAAAATCCGTTGTTGTCGATTGGGACATTGAGATGGCGGAAAAGGGAGGCTACCCTCATTTCATGCTTAAAGAGATAAATGATCAGAGACATTTTATTAACGAAACTCTTGCGACTGATGTAAGCACCGCAAAAAAATTGATAGATAGTTATGAACGCATCGACATAATCGCATGCGGAACTTCGTATCATGCCGGCCTTCTTTTGAGTTATCTTCTTACAAAAAAGGGGAAGCTCGCCCATGCTTTCATTGCAAGCGATTATCCGTTCATAGCTCGCCCAGATAATAAAACGCTTGTCGTAGCAATAACACAAAGCGGAGAGACCGCGGATGTTCTGCAGGCCGTTAGATTCGCAAATGAAAATGGAGCAAGGATTCTTGGAATAACAAATGTTGTCGGCTCGAGTATTACAAGAATGGCAGACACCCTAGTCTATCTCAATGCCGGTCCGGAAATAGGAGTTGCAGCAACCAAAACATTCACAGCACAGCTGACAGTCGCGTACCTGCTTGTCTATCCAAAGGAAAAGCTCGGCGGACTTAGCAAGATAATATCGGACATGCTCGAAAAGGAGAAGGAGATAAAGGAGATTGCTATAAAGTTGAAGGATGCGCATGACGTCTTCTTCATAGGAAAAGGGCTGAATGTTCCGATTGCATACGAAGGTTCTCTTAAATTCAAGGAAATATCCTACATCCATTCAGAAGCATATCCAAGCGGAGAATTGAAGCATGGCACTCTTAGTCTAATAACACCCGGAGTTCCTGTGATAGCTATCGCGCCCGACGATGAGACAGCAGTGAAGATTATTGGAAGCATTAAAGAGACGAAGGCGAGGGGTGGAGTAGTTGTAAGCGTGACCGATAATCCCGACGTAATAAAGGTAAGTGATTATATTATTACTCTGCCAAAAATAGACAAGGACCTTTATCCATTTGCTGAGATAATACCGCTCCAACTTCTTGCGTATTACGTCAGCATTCTTCGTGGTAATAACCCGGACAAGCCGAGAAATCTAGCAAAATCCATTACAGTTGAATAGCTGTTTTTCGTTCTTCCATTTCAAATTTACGCCCGAGTCTTTTTACGTACTCCCAGTCCGCGTCGTTTTTTTCTTTTTTTGTTTCTTTTTTCACTTGGTCATGCAAACCTTCAGTAATAGTGTCCTTCACAATGAATATCATCGGCTTCCTTATTTTTTCTGTCTTCTCTTCATGTATCGAAGGAGGTGTGCGTCTAAACAGCCTATCAGAGGCCCTGGGCCTTACAGCCTCTGTAGCATTAGGTATTTGATTAGATATTTGTACAGCAACCATATCTCATCACCTTGCATGGGATGTTATACTATTTGTAATTAATATTTATAAATCTAATCAAGCAAAGGCTAATCAACTCAATTCTAATTTATTGGGAGATTAAAATGGAAAAGATAATCAGTGCAATAGTAGATGGAGGAAAAGCAACAGCAGGCCCGCCCTTAGGCCCAGCGCTCGGACCTTTAGGCATAAATGCAGGGCAGGTAGTTTCAAAGATAAACGAGGCTACAAAAGATTTTGCTGGCATGAAGGTTCCGATAAAAGTAATAGTGGACACAGAGAAAAAATCATTCCGCATAGAAGTCGGAACACCGCCAACCGCAGAACTCGTTAAAAGAGAGGCAGGTATAGAAAAAGGAGCGGGTAATAGAGAAGCGCCAGCGGGTAACATTTCCATACAACAAGCCGTAAAAATAGCCAAGTCGAAGGGCAATTCACTTGGCAAAGACTTAAAAGCGATGCTTAAAGAAGTCTGCGGTACCTGCGTTAGTTTGGGAGTAACAATAGATGGAAAAAACGGCAAAGAGATTATAAAGGAGATAGACGGCGGAAAACACGATTCTCTTCTGAAAGGCTGAGTACATGAAGAAGACTCTCCTTCTTATACTGCTCTTTGCTTCTCTCTCTTTTGCTTCTCTCGCATGGCAAACTAGCGTTGGCAGCGAGGTGACCACCAAGCCAGTTTATTTCGAAAAGAATATTGCCGTTGGTTCGGGTGATGGCAAGGTTTATGCGATTAATCCTTCGACAGGCGCAAAGGTGTGGAACGTTCCTGTTGGAAAAACAATTATAGACCTCTCTTTATTTGATGGGGAGCTTGTATCGGCGACAACAGCCGGAAGGATAGTAAGGATAGAAAAGGATGGAAAGATAAGATGGGAGCTCGACTTAAAAAAACTCTACAATACGAGCTATATTTATGCAATAGATTCGAATTCGAACTATCTATACGCAGCCACATCGAATGGTATTTATAGAATAACGAAGAGCGGCGAGGGAAGTAAGATTTACGAAACAAGAAAACCACCAACGGTTCTAAACGTAGAGTCAACTTATCTTCTTGTCGGAGCCGGTGATACTCTTATAAAACTTGATTTGGATGGTAAAAAGCAATGGGAAAAAACACTCGATTTTGGAAATTTCTGGAATTCCAACCCAATCACGAGCGAATCTTTCTCTATGGTTTATGTAGGTGCATTAGACAATAAGCTCCATGCGTATAATCTAAATACTGGTTATGAGAGGTGGAATGTACTTACGAACGGATGGGTCTTGACAACACCGCTTCTAGCAGATAACACCGTATTTTTCGGAAGCACGGACGGTAATTTCTATGCAGTGGATGCAGGCAACGGAGACATCAAATGGAAGATTAAGCTTTCAGCCACTTCAGTTTCGCAACCAGGAAAGGGTGTAATCGGCGGTAAGAATGCTATATTCGTTGGTTGTACGGACGGTAATCTGTACGCATTAGATATGGAATCCGGCGATGTAATTTGGAAAAACTCTGTGAGCGGAAGGATTGACTCTCCCCTTTTTTATCAAAATAGAATAATTATAGGTTCTTCAGATGGTTCCGTATATTCCTTTACGGTTGAAAGGGCATGTTCTATCGATTCTCCTGTAGACGGTGCGATTGTAGGCAAAAAAGAAGTAGTTGTCTCCGGGCGGTCTGTTTCAGAGGCAGGCCCACAGCAGGTCTATGTAAATATAAACAACCTTGGATGGACGGAAGCAAATACCAGCGAAGACGGAAGTTGGATGTTTATAATCGACCCGAGCAGGGAATTGGTGGATGGACTTAATACAATATCATGTAAGGTCGTTGATAGAAACGGGGAAGAAACAGGTGTATATACATCCGTTAGTGTTGTAAAGGATCCAAACGCCCCCCTTGATTCTTTTATAGTTACGATATCTGAGAAACTACCGATAGAAGATAAACCATTTACTATATACGTAAATAGCAAGGAAGACGGCTCTCCTGTTGATAGGTTCGCTCTTAGTATAGATGGAAAAAACTACACAGGTAATAAGAACATAACCATCACGCTAGAAGAACCGGGTTCTTATAAATTAACGATTAGCAAGATTGGCTTTACCGACAATGTGCGTTGGCTTAACATCGCACGGGCCGGCATCGACCCGCTATTTATCGGTATCGCTGGAGTGCTGTTGCTATTAGCGATATGGTTTATTTATACAAGATTTGTAAAGAAGGTCCCGGGAGGAAAGTAGCAATGGTTTTCAGCAAAGAAGAATTCAATAAATTTATTATTGAGAATAATGTAGTCGGATTTTTTGAAAAACCAATAACTCTAAAATCTGGAAGAGAATCTCACTGGTACGTCAATTGGAGGACGGTCAGCGAGGATGTTTATCTTATCGATAAGCTTACAGATTTCATAATATCATTTGTAAAAAAGCAAAAGCTCAGCCCAGATTGTTTTTATGGCGTTCCAGAGGGCGCAACCAAGGTTGCAATTATAACGCAATTCAAATGGGCAAAAAAACAAAAAGACTACGCTCCTGGAAGATACGCCCTTCCTATGGGGAGGGGAAAACCAAAAGAACACGGCGACCCGAAGGATAAATTTTTTCTCGGCATGCCAAAAGGAAAAACAATAGTAATAGAGGACGTTACTACTAGCGGCAGTTCGCTCATCTCTACAATAGAAACTCTTAGAAAAGCAAATGTTGATATAATCGCAGCTATAGGTTTAACAAATAGGATGGAAAAACGCGATGATGGTAGAACCGTGGAGGAAGCGATGAGCGCGATCGGTGTGAAGTATATGGCGTTAAGCGATGCAACTGAAATCCTTCCCTTGGCATACAAAAGGATTCAGCCAGGCATAGAAATCGCTAGGAAGGTAGAAGAGTATTTCAAGAAATACGGCGCAAAAGAGGTTATACTGATATGAACGTGCTGCCAGAGAAATTAGAGGAAACTGCTAAGAAAAACAACTCAATTCTCTGTTTTGGAATCGACCCAACCGGAGAGGAAAGAGATGTGTACAAATATTACACATCCATCGCAGACGCTCTCATCGAAAGAAATCTTATATCGGCAGTAAAACCAAACTATGCGTATTTTGCTGCTATGGGCTTTAACGGCCTAAAAATACTGAAGAAAATAATAGACAGGTACAGAAAAAAAACATTTGTTATATTGGACGCAAAGAGAGGAGATATAGGAAAAAGCAGCGAAGCTTACGCGCGTGAGGTTTTTGATTTCTGGGAAGCGGACGCCGTAACCGTCTCTCCTTACATGGGGGAAGATTCTGTAAAGCCTTTTCTGCGCGATGGAAAGATTGTCTATCTTCTCGGAAGGACAAGCAATCCCGGGGCAAGGGATTTTCAAGAATTAAAGCTTGAAAGTGGTTCCCTTTTATACGAAGAAGTCTGCAGAAAAGCGGCCATTTGGGGTGCTGGAATTGTTGTGGGAGCCACATCGCAGGAAGCCCTTCAAAAGGTCATAAGCATTGTTGGTAATGGCACCCCATTTCTTATTCCAGGAATTGGTGCTCAAGGTGGCTCTATCGAAATTCTTTCAGTGTTAAAAGAAAAACCATTCATTCATAGAGTAAATTCTTCTTCAGGAATTGCATATGCCTGGAGAAAGAGAGGCGGTAATCCAGTAGAAGCAGCCATAAAGGAAGCAGAATTCCTAACTGAAGAGATAAACAAGCGAATACAAAAAATATAGAAGCAAATAAGTTCAGAAACAAGTTCAAGCAAATTCTTCCAATCGTTTTCCGAGTTCGCTGGCAGTTTTCCATGAAATACCGAAACTCTTTTTATTTTCGTTGAATAGAGAAAGCGGGACAAACCTCCATTGTCTTCCGCTATGCCTCCATGCCACATAGCATGTTATGCCGGTATTTTCCTCCCATTTTTTAAGGTTCGTAAACTGTCCGTGTTCGATGTTAAGGTTTTCTTTCTCCACCGCCTTTGACTCAAAGGCGAACTGCATACCTCTTTTAAAGGCAAGAATGTCTGGGCTAAGAGAATTGATTCCGCTTCCTGCAGCTCTTATTACTGAATACCCTTTCTGTGAAAAGTATTCTATCAGCTCCCTTTCAGCTTTCGATCCTTTTTTGTAGGTCAATACCAAGCTAATCGTCCCCTGCCCCTGTTGCTTGGAGTGTAGTTAATTTTTCTTCGGTTGATTCTTGCGAAGTAAGTTTTGCAAGCCTTTTTAAGATAATCTTCTGCTCTGCGCTCTGCACTATCCACCTTGTTCTTTCTATCGCATCCGGATTAACAGAAATACTCGTTATACCGAATTCGACTAGTTTTTCAGCGAATTCTGGGTAAACGCTCGGCGCCTGCCCGCATAGCGAGCATGTTACTCCATATTTGTTGCATGTAGTTATCACCTTTTGCAAAGCGCGAAGGACGGCCTCGTTCCTTTCATCAAAATCCTTTGCCATTGTTGCGTTATCCCTGTCTATACCGAGTATTAGCTGTGTTAGGTCGTTGCTTCCTATAGAAACCCCGTCTATCCCTTCCTCGCAGAACTTGTCTATAAGGAATACAGTGCTTGGAACCTCTACCATTATCCAAAGTTTGAAGTCCTTTGTGCGATATATGCCTACTTCATACAATGCTTGTTTTATAGCGCGTAGTTCGCCTATCTTTCTTACAAACGGAATCATAAGCCACAAGTTTCTAAGATTGTATTCATCTCTCACCTTTTTTATTGCCTTTAATTCCATCTTAAATACTTCTGGCTCTTTTATGTATCTTGCTGCGCCACGATATCCCATCATCGGATTCTCTTCGTGGGGCTCGTACTTTTCTCCACCTTTAAGATTCTTATATTCGTTCGTTTTGAAATCAGTTGCTCTGTATACCACCGGCCTCGGATAAAAAGCAGCTGCAAATCTCCTCAGACCAGCCGCGAGTTTGTCTATAAATTCCTGCTGCCTTCCTTCTTCTATCAACTTTTTCGGATGGGTTCCTATATCTGCTATCATAAACTCTGCCCTAAGGAGACCAACACCATCTACCGACATGGCAGCGATCCTTTCTGCTTGGTCGACATCTGCAAGATTTACATAAATCTTAGTCCCGGTCGCAGGTGGATATATAGCCCCGCCGATTACCGCAGCCTTCTCTTCTTTCTTTACTGATGGTGCAAGCACTCCTTCGTAAACTATACCGTGCGTTCCATCTACGCTTACAGTTTGACCTTCCTTCAGAATGCTTGTCGCCTTTTGTGTGCCTACTATACACGGAACACCAAGCTCTCTCGAAACTATTGCCGCATGGCTCGTCATTCCGCCAGTGTCTGTTACAATCGCAACTGCCCTTTTCATCGCAGGTACAAAATCCGGCGTTGTCATCTCAGTTACTAGAACGTCTCCGCTTTCCATTCTTTTTATCTCCTGAGCAGACTTTATTATCTTGACAGGACCGATGCCGATTCCCGGAGATGCTCCAAGCCCCTGCAATAAGATTTTTGCTTCGCTCGTCTTACCCTCACCCTTCACCTTCATTTCCTCGCCTTTTCGTTCTTCCGCTATCTTTGCAGCTCCTGGTTTCTTTTCCTCTTCCTCTACTTTTTTACCTAGCGTTGTTATCGGCCTTGATTGTACGATATAAAGGTTTCCCTTTTCAAACGCATATTCTATGTCCTGTGGGAATCCATAATATTCCTCTATTCTTGCTGCTATCTTTGCGAGGTCCTTTATTTCTGTGTCGGCTAGTTTTTGGTTTCCTTGCATTTCATCCTTTATCTCAACCTTTCTGTTTTTTCCTTCTACCTTTACAAGCATCCACGGTTGTTTTGCTATCTTTTTATCTATTATCTCGAAATTATTCTTGCTTACCCTATAGGTGTCTGGGGTAACGGAACCACTTACAACAACCTCTCCAAGTCCGTACGCAGATTCTATAGAAATAATATCCTTATTCTGAGTTAATGGATCGACCGTGAAGACAACGCCTGCCTTTTCGCTTTGTATCATCATCTGCACAACGGCAGCAAGCCCTACCCTCATATGGTCAAACTTGTTTTGTACCCTGTAAAATATTGCTCTCGGTTCAAACAGCGATGCCCAACAATCTTTAACCGCATTCACAACCTCTTTCTCTCCGATAATATTCAGATAAGTAGATTGCTGACCGGCAAAGCTAGCGGTAGGTAAGTCTTCTGCTGTTGCACTTGATCTTACCGCGACATAAACCTGTCTTCCGGCCATCTCGTTTAATTTTCTGTAAGCATTTATTATATCGTCATAGACGTCCTTCGGAATTTGTCCTTCCCTTATTAGTTTTTTTATTTCTTCCGACGCTCTGTTCAATGCTTCCGTATCGTTAACGTCAAGACTAGCAAGAATTTTTGTTATCAGCTCGCGGAGATTATTCGCATCTAAGTGTTTGAAATACGCGCCGCTTGTTACTACGAATCCGGGAGGTACAGGAAAACCGGCCCCGTACATTTCACCAAGATTCGCGCCCTTTCCTCCTGCTTCCAGCAAATTATTTTTAGTCAGCTCTTTAAACCACATTATATTTTTCATATTATCTACCCTCTAAGCTCTAAGAAAAGATGACTACTTTTCAAAAGTTAGATTTAAAATAGTAATTATAAGCGACTTCGCTGACTTCGAAAAAAATTAGAAAAATTGAAGAATGTCAAAAAGATAACAGAAAAGGAAGTACCCAACGTTTGGTAATGGGTTTCGAAATAGGCCTTTAGTAACCGCAGGCTGAATGGCTCGGTTTCCCTTACCACTTACACCCCGGTCCTATCAAACGGATCTGCTATCCGCGGCATTTGCCTCCTCGTCTTGAGAGTCGCTTCGACCTTAGATGCGTTCAGGTCTTATCGACATGGCGCGTAGCTGCCCGGCAGTGCGATTCACAACCGGTAAACCAGAGGCGCCGGATCCCCGTTCCTCTTATACCAGATTTTGCCCTTCCTAAAAACCTGACAAAATCTGTTCGTACTCAAGGATCCTTCCTCTCAAGAGGCAACGCTTCCAGAAGATACTACCGTACTGTCTCGCGACGTACTGAACCCAGCTCATGTGGGACTTTAATGGATGAATTGGGCCATGAATTAGCCCTTCCCAAAAACCTGACTAATTCATGTCAACCCAACCCTTGGTGGCTCTTATGCCACTTTGGCCGCTTCGAAAACCTCGTCCAAAGCGTCTGCACCACCAGGATGTCCCAAGCCGACAGCGATGTACCAAACCGCGGGGTCGATTTATACAGTCTTGAGTTTTTTTGCCTCAGGACCTTTGATAAAACTTTGCCCCAAGAAAAATGCAGACAAAGTTTTGTGTACTCTCGCCCGCGACGAGCCTGTTACCTCCAGGGTAGCTTGTCTGACAGCTTGAATCCCCATCAAAAGGATATCAAGGTTCGCTAAGCCCGACTTTCGTCTCTGCGTTCCACGCTTTTAGGAACACAGTCAGCCCTGCATTTGTCTTTCACCCTCTACATCCGATTTCTGACCGGACTGAGCAGAGCATTGGGCGCCCTTGTTCCTTTCTCGAGGGCGTACCGCCCCAGCCGAACCATCCACCTAACGCTGTTCCCTTGCGGGTAAGCAATGCAAGATCTACTAAGTGGTGTAACACTTTCGCCTCCACGGTCCCCGAAAGGACCGCTTCGATGGCTCCCACTTACTCTTGGTAGCAAACCTCGCACCACAACATTAGGCTATGGTAAAGCTCCATGGAGTCTTCGTTTCCCTCTGGAAGTCTCCGGCATCTTCACCGGACAGTGAGTTCACCAGGTCCCAGACAGGGACAGTGGGGGAGTCGTTACGCCATTCATGCGTCGGCAGAAGACGTTCTCGTAAAGATCAATAATTTTCTCAAATCCTCTGTTTTTCTAGGATGTTTAAGAGGAATAATAGAGTAAAACTTTCTTAGATTTTCTTTACCAGTAATCACCAATTCATCGTTATCGTATATATGGGATACTATCCCATGTTGCTTCAATAACTTTTGTATGAACAACAATGGCTCATTTTTGCCATTATGTTTACAACGTATCGAAGCCCAAAAATGAATCGTCTTTGTAAAACCTTGCTGGAATTTTTCTGAATTTCTACAGCCGCCTTCGGCATCATAGAAACCAGCGATATATTCCAATGGAAAAACAACCTTAGGTGTTTTCCAATTCCCTTGGTCGCCCGGTTCATAGTATTTTGATAAAATTTTATATACGTAAGCGGAATACAATTTTAATCTATAACATGGTTTTTTACATTTTTTGTCTTTTGCCTCGTATATTTTAAACCGGTTTAACGGAATAGAAAAAACTTCGCTGGCAATCTGGGCAACTTCTTTTAACCATTCTACTGAAGGATCAGTAGCCAAGGTTATTTCTTTTTTCTTGCCACAGATTGGAAGCGATCCGTCCCTAATGGCGCCAAGAAGATAACAAAGTTGTTTGACATCGCATACTGGGAATTTCGACAACAAGAAATAAAAGGAGAACGTCTCCTTAAGCCGCCAATTAAGCGGCGAGGTATTACGCTACCTGTCTCACGACCTTTACCGTACCAAAAAAGAACGTACGGAAAGTGTAAGAGGGTCAGAGTTTTAGGGAAGGTATGATAAAAATTTCTCTTTATTCTTAAGAGGAATATTTCTCATAAAAATACCATAAGACTTTCTAGATACGACCAAACTATGCACCCATTTATTTGGGCTTTTTACTGGTCTTCTGAAAGTACAGACGATTCCATACTCCTCTAATCTACTTTTTATGAATTCAAGCGGTGGGCAACTATTTATTTTGCTCCACCCTTGATAAACTGCGCCATATTTGCTGCCTTCCGCATCCCAAAAACCTGCTATATAATTTTCAACACACTCTCTATTAGCAGATCTTATAATTTTCGGAGTATCCCAATCGAATTTTTTCCAGTCAAAAACTTCACAAAAAAATCTATGTAAGGCATGTGATCTGATTCTCAAAACATATGTATTGTCTTTCAGCTTTCGACTTCTTATTGATGGTAAGATGCTAAAACATTTTCTTAAATAACGTTGAATTAGAGTTAACCAATCTTTATTCTTTTGAGTAAATTCAACTTCATATCTATAAGAAGACAGACTTCCATCTCTTAAAGCACCAGCCAGATACGCTAACTCTGGAGATAAAACTTTTGGAAGCCGTATCATGTTAGTGAAAGTTTTTCCACCAACGACCAGATTTTCTTTATTCCAAAGTTCCATAAGCTCTTTTTTGGTTGATAATTTCAACAAATAATCAACCTTGACTCGAGCTCTCCCATTCCTTAATTCTACAAGGTCGGATTTTTGAAGATTTAAAACTTCCTGAAGTTCCCTGAGAGAATATCTGCTGAAAATCTGAATGATATGCTCATTCGATTGAAGATACAATCCAGTGAGATTTGGAAGGAAATACGGCAATTTCATATAGGTTAGAATTAGAGGAGAGGATATATAAAAATATTCCCCTTGCTTACCATACCTTAACCCCCGCTCTTTACCAGCCCTTCTTCCCGTTGTCCGCTTTGGCGGGCAAATTTTGAAAGCGCCCGCTTTCAAAGCTTTGAAACGGACTTTCAGGTACTGGCAGTGAGCAGGCGTCAGCCATCATACACAGCCTTTGCCTGCTTTGCGGGCAAATTTTGAAATCGCCCGATTTCAAAGCTTTCGGCTTTGCGATGACCTGTGTTTTTGGTAAACAGTCGCTCCCCCCTTGTCACTGCGACCTCCGCATACCGATGCGAAGGCACCCCTTCTACCTAAGATACGGGGCTAACTTGCCGAGTTCCCTTGTCTGAGTTATCCCGTCACACCTTAGCCTTCTCAGCTAGAGCACCTGTACTAGTTCTCGGTACGATTGCAGAGGATCGATCCATTCTCGTTTTTCATGGTCCCCTGGATTCGATGAAGTTTCCCCTTAGAGTTTCGCCTGCTTCTCCTCATAATGAGACTCCGCAGGTTTACTCTCCTCAGACGGCCGCAGCCGCTTCACCTATCCAAAGGAGTCAGAGAATGGCACGCGTTGCCGCACCTACCTCTGCAGGGCCGGAATATTAACCGGCTTCCCTAATTTCGAACTTTCGGAGTTACCTAAGTTCTTAGGATCGCCTAACCCTCAGCTGAAGAACGTGGCTGAGGAAACCTTGCTCTATAAGGTGTCTGGAATTCTCATCCAGATATGCTGCTACTAACACCAGGATATTCATAACAGGTCGCTCCATCGGACCTCACGGCCCAACTTCTACGCTCCCCGTTCGCCCCCCTAGTCCAAGGCTTTTGGCCTGGGTAAGGTATCGGAATCTGGCTTAGTCCCGTGAATCTTCGGAATCTGCACTCTCGACCGGTCCGCTATTACGCGTTGTTTAGAGGATGGCTGCTTCTAAGCCTACCTCCCGGTTGTTTTCGAATGGAGACTCCTTTGCGATTAACACTTAGCCAGAATTTAGGGCCCTTAACCTTACGTACGTTCGTTCACGAATAGGTCGCCAAACTTACTCCGGCAACCCCACTGCCTCCTTCTACGAAGATGTGGCATTCGGAGTTTGAAAAGACAGTGATACCTTTCGGTACCGCTCTGTCTAATCAGTGCTCTACCTCCACATCATTCTCCAGAGACGCTGTGCTGAGACACATTTCGAGGGGAACCCGCTATTGCCACGTTCGACAGGACTATCACCCCTACACCCAAGTCACCTAAGGAGAATATACTACCACTAGTTGCGGACCTCCACCAACCGTCAGGTTGGCTTCGTCCTGCTCGGGCGTAGATCACAATGGCTTCGGGTCTTGTGAGAGTGACTGATCGCGAGTTACCACGACGTCCCTCACGCATTGCTGCGCTGCGGACACTCGCTTTCGCTTCGGCTTTCGCCTCGCCACGCCCACAAACTCCCTGGCTCTTGCTTCGAGAAGAAAGACACGACACTGGTTAAACTGCATCGCTTCCTAAGTTTCCCGAGGTCGCTTCTGCAGTCCTACCCTTTCGTGCCGTATCATGCTGTCACCACCTAGTTTTAGGATCTTTTCACACCCCTTCCGGGGTACTTTTCGGCGTTCGCTCGCGCTACTGTTTCGCTATCGGTCTTATGCCCCATATTTAGATTTGGATGTTGATACACCCATCTTCATGCCTCTTATCCAAGAGACACTACTCTTCTTGGTTAGCACCCCCTTCCTTCTCCTACGGGACTATCACCCGCTGAGGTGCGCCGTTCCAGGCGACTTCGGATGAGAAGAAGGTTGCACCCCGCCACATCTACCTCTGCATTACTGCAAAGGAATTCAGCTTGATCTCTCCGGCTTTCACTCTCTGTTACTAACCGGGTCCCTATTGGTTTCTTTTCCTTCCCCTACTAAGACGCTTCATTTCGGGGAGTTGCTGCACATTACTGTGCACAGCCAGATCCTTGGTTCAAAGCCTGCTTGCGGCTACCCAAGGCTTATCGCAGCTTGCCACGTGACCGTGCGGGCATAAGCCTAGCCATCCCCTAGGTGGTTTGCATATCTAGACCCATTACACTGTCCTTGATGATTATCACCAAAGACTTCTCATGAGTATCTTCCATGTTTCTGTTATCTCTTCACACTCTTCTAACTCCCTGAAAAACAGGGAGAGAGCAAATGCTCTATCAGTATTTCCATCGCGTAGTTACCCTACGCTCATAGGAATAGCAGTTTGCAGGCAATATTAGAGAATAATACATTTATAAAGGTTTCGAAAGTCGAAAGCCCGCTTTAGATTTTCGCTATCCTTTCATATCATTTATTTCATCAAACTCGCCATGCCATAGCATATTCCAGAAATCATTTGTAAGGGCATTTATGTATCTTCGCGTGGATGCCTTTTTCAATCTCTCAAATAACTCTATCTTTCCAACCGGAATGTCCCTTCTCGAGTTTGCTATTCTTACTTCGTCGTTGGTCTTTGTTATATACTGAACAGACTTCATTACAATTTCTCTTTTTCGTATCATTTCTATAAGCTCTCTAGAATTCGGTTTAGCCTTTAATCCGTTATAGATTTTCTGTGGTACGATTATTTGTGTAAAGCCCATCCCATATTTATCCCCACCGCAGTCATAGTTCATGGGCATTGTGGTATGATCATCTGGATCAAAATGGGTATAAACGTTGTATTTATTTCTCATCTCGAGGGAAAAAGCTAGATTTATTCCGTTTGTAGTTATCCTCTTAATCCCTAGATTTCTATGAACCATAGGCGCTACGTATCCTTTGAAAAACGCTGGGTCTAAAGGAATGTTTTCATTCATACATGGATTCCAAGCCCCCACAGAATCCGACATCATGACAATCTGCTCCATCGTTGAGAGGTCTAGTTTTCCTTTCTTTATTGCGCTTAGCAGGCCGATATTATAGATCGGCAATATCTTAGAAGTAAAATTAGCTGGATGCGCAATACCGAGAGCGAGTTTTTTATCATCCCTGTATTTTCCTATTATAGGAAGCATCTCCCATATCGTCATGCCGGAGAAGTAAGATATCATCTTTAGATTTTTTCTTCTATCTAGAATTTCATTTTTTATTCCTTCGGCAGTCTCTTTGTCAGCCATCCAAAGAAGAAGATGAGGGCCATTCGGACCATCGGGAGGGAATGCAGCCGTAAGCTCTGTGGCGGGTATCTTTTCTATACCTAGCAATTTTTCTAAATTCGAAAGAAAATCGAATACATCTCCCTCAAATGAATTATGCGGACTCGTCGCATCATAATCTATGTGATAAAGCATCATTGTTCTAATCACGTCTTCAAAACGCGAAACCCCGTCATCCACTATCCATCTATCTCCTATCTTTCCCCAGTGTCCATGAGATATCTTTCTATATTCGTTCTTAGGTTTTTTCGCAGCACACTCAGCTATTCTTTTTGCTACTTTCTCAGCAGCGTCTTTTTCATCCCCCATAACGAATACTTCTCGTATCAGATAGTCTTCATTTTTTTCATTTATAGTCTCCTGTTCGTTTTTTACCTCTGGGTCTGAAAAATAAACCTCCACCTTGCTTGACCCTTTTTCGTCTCTTACCCTTCTCATAAAAACAAAAAAATTTGATTGCTTTTTATCTTCGCCAAGCGCGCGGTTGAATATAGTCTCATTATCGTGGATGACAATTCCTTTGTCTTTCTGTAAGGCCCGCACCTTCTCTCCGTCAACAATTCCAAACTTTTGCTCTTCAATAAGATACCTTTTTAGAAGATCCATAAAGAGATGCTGCTCTGGCGCGTGAGGATCGATTCTAGCGAAATCATTTCTCTTTTCTCCGTTCCCGCTTGTTGCACCCGCTTTTCTATTTTTATCATCTATCTGCCTTTGCATGATTATATTACTCAGATAACAAATATAATGTTTTCGTTTATGGTTATAGGTGCGAAACAATAAGAAAATAATTAATAAATTTTTCCCTACGAGTTCCTACCATGCTATATCTAATTGGAACCGGAATATCTCTTGACCTTACTTTAGAAGGACTGACAGTACTCAAGCAATGCGAAGAGGTATATTTAGAGAGTTATACAAATCCCCTATTAAAGGAAAAAATTAACGAGATAGAGAGGATGATTAACAAAAAAATAAACGTGATAGAGCGAAAGGAGGTAGAAAGCGATTTTCTTATAAAAAAAGCCAAGAAAAAGAACGTTGCACTTTTATCAAGCGGAGACCCCCTAACCGCTACCACGCATGTCGCCCTTCTCCTCGATGGAAGAAAGGAGAAAATAGAGGTAAAAGTAATTCATAATTCTTCTATTTACACAGCGGCGCCAGGCAAGGCCGGTCTTCAAATATATCGTTTCGGGAGAACTGCCACCCTTGTAAATCCTCAGCCCAATTATAAGCCAACGTCTTCGCTTGACGTTATAAGAGCGAATATAAGCATGAATATGCATACCCTCGTTTTGCTTGACACAGAACCGCAACCTATGGAGGCTAAGACCGCACTTCAAATGCTCTCCGAGTTCAAGGAAGCCGTAGTTCTTTCAAGACTTGGGGAAAAAGACGAAAGGATAATTTATGGAAGGATAGAAGACCTTAGAAAAGAGGATCTTGGAAAGCCACCATTCTCTATTATTATCCCTGCAAAGCTCCATCCTATAGAAGAGGAATATTTGAAAGCATTTTCATTTAAAAAATAACTAATGAAATCAAGTTTCTTAGATGCTGTAAAAAATATTTTTAAATACAAGCCCCGCGAACCAGAATTTGGGGAAACACATTTTAAAAATTACAACGATTTTTATGGTCATTTTTCAATTTTTTATCCTAAAGATTGGAAGTGCGATCCGCCTGTAGTGATAGATGAAGGCGGGTATGCGGTAGTTTTTCATTCGAAAAGGAGCAATTCGCAGATTAGAATAGGGGTTGAAACAATCCTTCCTCTAAAGTTTAATTTTAAGAAATACGCAAAGAATGAGATAGAATCCTCCTCTTCTGGCATGTTATCCAAGGCTCATCCATCAAAATTTATGGGATACCCGTGCTTCACAGCTACCTACCAATATGAAAATGAAGGAAGAACATTTGCAGGTAAACGATTTATATTTTACACCGGAGACCGAATATTTTCAATATTTTACACCTATCCTGCTGAAGAAAAAAATCTTGAAAAAACATTTTCCTATATATGCGATTCCCTAATAATACTGCCTACAAGGACAAAGATATTTAAATGCCCTACTCGGTAAAAAAACATGGAAGAAGTAGATATATGCGCAAAGTGTGGTAAGATGATACCGATGACAACAAACAGAAGTTTATTCACATGCCCAAGATGCGGTAGCCATTCGATAATGACTGTTCCTTTAAAAGATTATGAAAAGGTTGTACAGAAGCTGCAAGAAAACTGCGGTCTGAGCAAAGAAAAAACCAGAAAAAAGAAAAAATAAGATGGAATAGAGGACTATAAATGAGCAAGAATTCTGTTGAGATATGCGGCAATTGCGGAAAAGTAGCGGACTGTTCTGATTATAAAGGTAAGAATTTTAGATGTTCAAGATGTGGATGTACAGTTTCTATTGTACTTCCTAAGGAGCTATTTGTTGAATTAGTAAAAAAGGGTTTTGGAAAAACTTTCTAATCCCCTTTCCTATTTTTTTCTAAATAATTATTTATTGCTGCTTTTAGGGCATCAGCCGCGAGGGCAGAACAATGCATCTTTATGGGCGGTAGACCACCAAGTTCTTTGGCTACATCGTTATTTGTTATCTTCATTGCTTCTTCTAATGTTTTACCCTTTGCAAGTTCTGTAATCATGCTGCTAGTCCCTATCGCAGCAGCACAACCAAATGTCTCGAATTTTATATCTTCTATTTTGTTCTCTTTTACTTTTATGTAAATATACATAACATCTCCGCATACTGGATTTCCAACCTTCCCTACGCCGTCTGCATCTTCTATTCTTCCCATATTTCGTGGATTTCTAAAATGTTCCATAAGTTTCTCAGTGTACATGAGTATGACCTCCATAACCTTTTCGAAGCGATTCCTCATATTCGCCGAAATCTTTCTTGAACGGAGATATCCTTCTAAGTTTTTCTACAACCTTTGGAAGAATCTCGAGAACATAATCTATCTCCTCTTCCGTGTTTTCTTTTCCGAGAGTCATCCTCAAAGAACCATGGCATTCTTGAGGTGGTAGTCCTATGGCTCTTAATACATGGCTTGGCTCGAGCGACCTCGAGGAGCATGCGCTTCCAGTGCTTGCGCATATCCCATAACCGTCTAACTCAAGAATGAGTGCCTCTCCTTCTATAAATCTGAATCCCAAGTTCGCATTTCCCGGAAGTCTTTTCTCTCTGCTTCCGTTAAGCCAACTGTTCTCTATTTTAAGCGCCCCATCTATCAGCCTATCTCTTAGCCTTTTTGTTCTTTCAGCATCAGAGTCCATCTCTTTAGCAGCTATCCGCGCGGCAGTTCCAAATCCAACAATACTAGGAACATTCTCCGTGCCAGAGCGGATGCCACGCTCGTGTCCACCTCCGTGAAGAAGCGGTGCGATATTTGTGCCGTTTCTTACATAGAGCGCTCCTACCCCTTTCGGCCCATAAATCTTATGAGAGGAAATTGAAAGAAGGTCGACATTGAGTTCGTTTACATTTACAGGCACCTTCCCGACGCTTTGGACACCATCCGTGTGAAAAGCAATCCCTTTTTCTTTCGCAATTTTACCTATTTCTGCGATTGGTTGTATCGTTCCTATCTCGTTGTTTGCGTGCATAATCGTAATAAGAATGGTGTCTTTACGTATTGCATTTTTTATTTCTTCTACGGAAACTATACCATCTTTATCTACAGGAACATAAGTTATCTCGTATCCTTGTTTTTCAAGAGCTTCGCATGTAGCAAGAACAGCATGATGTTCTATAGCAGAGGTAATGATGTGCTTTCCTTCGTTTGCAGCCGCCACTCCTTTTATGGCAAGGTTATCTGCTTCTGTGCCGCCAGAAGTAAAGATTATTTCGGAAGGATTTGCGCCTATCAATCTTGCTACCTCTCTTCTTGCATCTTCGATGGCTTCTCGCGCTTCTCTCGAAAAACTATAAATAGAAGAAGGATTTCCATATTTCTCACTAAAATATGGTAGCATCGCATCTACTACTCTTTTGTCTACAGGTGTTGTTGCAGCATGGTCAAGATATACCTTCATTCCCTCTCACCACAATTTTTAAGACCGCATCTCTTGCATTTATAGTCTTGAATTATATCAGAAAAAGCAAGCACAAAATCCTCGCAACTTTTTTCCATAATCGCTTTTCCGCTAGGAGTAAGACTGTAAATTTTTTTCTGCCGCGCCCCCTTTTCTTTTACTTCTATATACCCGCTCTTTTCTAGTTTCTGTAGCGCTGGATAGAGGGCGCTGTGATCCACCTTATCCCTTCTCATACTCTCTAATTTTTTCATTATGGCATAGCCATGCATAGGCTCGTTCTTTAGAATCCATAATATTTGCATCTGAAAAGCCCCTAACTCGTATTTATGTGTATCGTCCAACATGTAGATTACATTACATATTAGATTATTTAAAGGTTTCTGCCTCATATGAATTCATGGAGATAAAGAAAGCGGTAGCGGCAGAAGAAATGAAGCCCGCCACATTCATCAATCTCGTGCATATCGCACTGGACACTTACGATGATATCTTTTCAGACTTCGATCCTTCTCCGTATTCCTCAAGGCTTTTCTCTGATGATTTTCTTAAGGAGGTCCAAAAGCGCTACAGCGAGAACAAAAAAGGGAATTTCGAAGTAAGATTCTCCCTACCGGCTGCGCTCCGCTCCGTGAAGACCGAAACCCTCATCAAAAAAAGGCTGAAGGATTATTTTGCAATGCAACGCAAGAGCATAGATTATGAGCTGGAGAGGCAGAGGAGGAAGGGCGGAATGTATCTCGTTACAGGTTTTTTTATTCTGACGGTTACCATATTCCTTGCAAGCTATAACCACAATTCCGATTTAATTTTAAAACTCCCGGAAATCCTTCTCGTGCCATTGGGATGGTATATGACATGGATGGGAATAGAAAAAATACTTGAAACACCGTCCAAGCTTGAAGACCAGAAAAGGTTTTATGAAAAATTCGAAAAGGCGAATTACCAGTTCCTATCCGAGGAGGAAATTGTAGAACAAATAGGCGCAACTGCGACAAAAGAAGAAGTTAAAGCAGAAGAAAAACCAAAGGAAGAACCGAAAAAGGAGGAAAAGAAGCCTGAAACGGAGAAAGGAAAAACAGAAGAAAAGCAAGGGTTGCTTAAATAGTTTTGGAATTTCTAATAATATTTTAGTATTATTGAAATGCCACACTTATCGGACTTTTAGTTAGCGCTTCATTCCTCGGTTAGAAATTCTGATAAGTCAGGCAGATCATCGAGCACTGGATATACTTCAACATTCTGTTTCTTTTCTATTCCAAATATGTAAAAATAGGATTTCCCTTCTCTACATACAATAATCTTTCTTCCATCAAATGGGAAGTCTATCATAGCATGTTCGCTATCCTTTATTTTCTCTGGCGGCATTTTAGATAAAACAAACTCGCCATATTTTGTTGTGACAGCAACAAAGTTTCTTATTTTATAGACGTTTGTGATACTATTGATAAGTTCGTCATAATTAATTTCCGGTGGTACTATTATTTCGTCTTTTTTAAGCTCTCTCAGCATATTTCTTACCTTATTCTCCAAACTACTCATGCGATCTGCTACTAGAGGTTTAGGAGTAGTCTCTCTCATTTCTTTTACTACATAACCTTTAAGCGTAGTAAATCTTTCTCTGTTTTTTCGCATCATAACACACCTAATATAACAAACTATTTAAAAGAATTTTTGATCTGATAATCCTATATTATGCACGGCAAAAACGCGTAAAAAATATATAGAAATTCCCACAACGCTGTAATAGCTTTACGCACGATTACTTAAAAGGTAAACCAAAATTTAACATCGCAACGCTTTCCTTATTTTAGTTTACTATTACGATATTGAAGTATCAGCTTTTGTACCGTTTTCCTATATTTCAGAGGAATTTTAGCGTGGAATGGGTATTCCGATTTCCAAATTTTCCACACCATATCGCAGTAGTAAACCGCGGGTGCAGAAATGTTCTTGCGGTCACCAAAAAAGGTTTACTGAAATGATAATGCAATGCGGTTCTAAGGATTGCGAAAAGCGAGAGTTTACTGTATAAGTAATTCAAAAATGATGGATATTTACAATCTTTCATATATTCCAAAAGATTGTTAGAAATTCTAAAAGACATTTAGCTTATTTCTTTTAGGATATTTGGTGAACCTGGATACAATTCAAAGTTTTCCACGGCATAAGTGACAAATGCGATCGACCTTTTCAAACTAGCATAATATAACTTTTCTAATAATATTTTAGAATTTCTAAAATATTTTTCAATTTCACTCTAAGGCAAGAACACGCCCTCACTGGGATTCGAACCCAGCTCACAGGCTCCGGAAGCCCGTGTCCTTTCTGATCTGCGAATCCAGGCTAGACTATGAGGGCGTGTCAACTTTTGATACATCTATTTATAAACTTTTTCTTAGTTATTTATAAACATAATAAGGTTGATATAATATATGAAATAAAATGGAGGTGAAAAATGTGGCAAGAAAAAATGAAAAGGGGTGGTCTCTCTTTTAGGTGGCGACCATAACAGAGGAAGACCAAAAGTAATTGATGAGAAAAAGAAAAATCTAATTTTGGAGCTTTATTGGAGTAGCAATTTAGGAATTAGAAAGATTGCTGATTTTGCCGGCGTCTCAACGATGACCGCATGGCGTGTTGTAAATTCAAACGAATTAACAGGTGAGGCTATATGAGAGACATAAAAGGAATGAATGGAAAGAACTTGAATGCAAGCAATGTAGCAAACCAGGTGGTAAAGGAAAAGCCGAATGTTCAGCAACAAACACCATCTGAAAAGAAAATTTCAAAAGAGTTAGAGAAATACAAGCCCGAGTCCGAAGGACCACTCGATCCTATGGGGCTTATTGCCGGTATATCCCTTTCAGGAAGCTACGGTTGCTGATTTTTTTCTTTTTCGAAAATTTTTTAATACTCTTACGTTTCTCTCATGACAGCCAAGAAATCCACGGCCTTTAGGCCGTCTGGATGAATTGGCTACCTATCCAATCAAATTTTTATCTGAGAAAAAACCTCTAGGCAGGCACTTAACGTTTATATTTTTATTCTTCGAAGTTACTACATGCGGGCAGTGAAAACACTCAGGATAAAAATAGGCAAGCTATCCAAGAAGAAAAAGCAAATTCTGCTAAAGGAGTATTCAGAATTCCAGAAAGCAGTAAAATATACAGACAATTTTATAGAACAGAACAAGATCT